>MDTG01006519.1_pt1 | contig 12305 bp, 13 predicted proteins | sample 811421 | NCBI WGS metagenome assembly MDTG01 (sample SAMN05326645, study PRJNA326480) | marine metagenome | isolation source: seawater | place: Pacific Ocean: South East | collected 2011
AATTCACAGTTTTCTCAAATTGATCACGCACAAGATACGAAACATCAGGAATATACAGTACCACCTTTGCCTGAAGGCGGTTTACCAGATGGCTGGAATATGGAGCAATGGGAATATTATGGACATGAGTATCTTGAAGAAATGGAGCAGGAGGTATATCGATGATATCTGCCGGAACATTTCATGTAATTGCTACAGAATTGACTGTTGGAATGTTTGCACTCGCTGGTATTGCATTCTTACTTTGTGCATTGAAGAAAGGTCCAATTTCTAGAGAACCAGTAGCTCACTGGGCTCTTTTCTTTGGTCTTTTGGCCACACCTTTTGCAATAATTAGTGGTATTAACGCATCTCCTGGGGACGGTTTAGATAATCCAATTTTGGCAAACAAAATGCTCCTTTCAATGTCTTCAACAGGTATAGCGATAGGCGTTCTATTGAGAAGGTTCTGGGGTGGAGAAGTTGATATCCGTCACTCATGTTTTGGCATGATCTCAGTCGCATTGATGCTAATAACCGCAGGAATGGGCGGTGAATTTTCACGAGGTGAAACATTGCTGATATTCATTCCCAAAGAGACGGTGGTACTTTTCCCCGTTTGGGCAAGTATCTCTCTGCTGTTTGTCGGCTTAATAGTCGTGAGTAAATCAGCCATACAACATAGAAGTTGAAGACGGCGAGGGGCTTGCTTCTGCACCCTCCATCATACTTCGAATTTGTTCTTCCAATTGTTGAGCTTCAGCAAGTAGTGGTTCATGGTCTAAATCAGCGACCGGCATTAACTTGTTCAACTGTTCAATTATGACTGCGGCAGCCCTTGCATCAGGGAACCTTGGGTCTGCCTCTACCATGATACTCATAATATTCCTTCCACGGCTCGCACCTTCGCTCAACATCGCCCCAGTCATACCTTTGATGACACCTTGCTCCAGTAATTTGATGTCCATTTCCTTTAGCAACTCAGCCATTTTTGGTGTTCCTGCAACACCCAAAATGTCAACTTCCTCAGTGTCCTCGTACTCAACCAAAGGCTCGTTACCATTGAGTCCGCCTTTCATTCCCTTTCTGGCAAAGGCATCAATCAATACACCTACAGCAGCTTTCTGTTCCTTGGACCAGACAAACAAAGAACTGACAATTTCGTGAACTAAGGGGTCAGGGACTATCATTTCACTCATCAGTAACAGAACCTTGTCACAAACACCTTCGATTTTGCATATTGGTTCACCTGCATAAGCGCGTATAGGAGGGAGGGGCACCCCGTCTTGGACGAGGCAAATTGCTGGCAGTTTTGGATGAGCAACTCCACCTACATATTCGAGATTTAAATGATCGATTAAAAAATGAGCAACAACACTAGATACCATTCCCACACTTGGGAAACAACATACTACTAGCGCATCTTCAAGATCAACATCCTTGTCAAGCCAGACTTTGACACCTTCCATGGTGCATGACATGAGCCCGCCGTGTATAATCTCGCCCCCTAAATTGCTCAAAATCTACCTAAGTGATTTCAAGGAGTACCCGGTAAGGAGTGGTATGGGCGAAAGTAGGCCACATACTCTCTCCCCATCGGCATGGAACCGTTTTGAGACATGCCCACGGATGTACTGGTTAAGTCGACAAAGACTTCCCAGAAAAGCAGGTATGGCTGCAAGCCTTGGGACTGCAGTACATGCATCAATTGAGGATTTGTTGCAAATAGATCTCTCAAATCGTAGATCAGACGAAACACACTGGTTGCCAAATGCTGCTGAGAAATATCTCAAAAAACGTTGGTTAGAAGAAAAAGAGATCTTCTTTGCAACTCCTAGGAGACCAATGTGGAAGGAAAAAGAATGGGATAAAGCGAAAAAGATGCAAAGAGGAGCTATAAAGATGCTACTGGAATTTGTAGGTGCAGAAGGTGTAACTCCTCTAAATACTACGATTGCAATTTGGAAAAACCTCCTTTCGAGAGTTATTGCTGTAGAAGGGGAGTTGCGAACAAAGGATAATCGGTTGATGGGCCGTCTGGATATGTTATTTGCAGATGTTGACAAGAACGGTCAACTACTTGGTTGGATTGTTGCAGACCTAAAAACTGGGCGTTCTCCTGATATTAGATTGAAGCCAGAGGTAGAGAGACAATTGCTGCTTTACAGAGACATTCTTCTATCGAATAATCCCAACGCACCTCCGGTCAAAACCGAGGGATGGTACACAGAAAACGCCACTAGGTATACAGCACAAGGGGCCTCAGTGATGGAAGACGCATTGAAAGCTTGGGAGGCAACTAAACCTAGTGATATTCCCCTCACAGCAACGCCAGGAGAATCCTCGTGTGGAGGTTTTTGTGACTGGAAGGCGTGGTGTCCGCATTGGTGGAACTGGCGTTTAGAAAACGGGACACTTGGTACACAAGATTTTTCCGATTCTGTGATATTGTTGCACCATTTTGACCACTCAAACGGGTCAGGAGTTGCTGAAATTTGTGAGCCTGCAAATACTGCGGGTAGGGCAATGCCTACTGGCATACAAGTGCCAATAAATTTTGATGGCCGGGGTAAAGAGGCCTTGCAAGAATTACTTTCAAAAGGCCACCAGGGTCCTATTTTCATCGGCAGTGCAATGACAAACAGAAACATTTGGCGAGTGGGACATTGGTGCGATGTTTTGCCATGGTCACCCATTCCTGATGTTTGAAATAAATTTTCTAAGAGTTTCTTTTGCAGATTCGTCTTCCAATCCTTTTGGGGACAATAACCAATCAATATATCGAGGGTCTTCTTTCTCGATAGATGTTATGTCTTTTCCACGGTGACGTCCGAATGCAATAATGTAATTGCCATTGTCAACTCTTATCCTTCCGCCTTCATCTAAAGAATCCAAATCTGACAAAGATCGTCCAAGTTCACTTTCATCTTTTCTTGCATCACCAGTGATTAACCACTGTTCGATTTCTTCCAATGACCGTCTAAAGCTGGATGGATGGTCTCGGATAAGTTTCCACAACAGCAACAAGCTAGCCGCTGCATCCGCCGCCGCATCATGAGCATTTGAGAGGTCAATTCCATGCCTGGCGCACAGAGAACCTAGATTATGTGGTCTAGGTAGTCTCAGTCTTCGGACGATTTCCAAAGTATCTAGAATTACGAGAGGCTTTGGAGGAGAAATTCCACAGCGGTAAAATTCATTTTCAAGTAGGGGCATGTCAAATTTCCTAGCATTGTGCCCTACAACCACTGAATCTTTCATCAGCTCAATAATTTCGTGTGCATAATTGCTGAAACTTGGCTTATCTCGAACATCGACGTCGTATATTCCATGTACGTTAGAGGCTCCATGGGGGATGGGTCTTTGAGGATTAATCAAAACTTCATAATGAACAGGTGTACCATCTGCATCAGCACCGACAAGAGCTATCTGCACGATTTTGTCGCTATTGGTAGAAATCCCTGTGGTTTCTAGATCGAACGCTAACACCCTGTGACCTTGTAAAACGTCGACCATGCTAGGCCCTAGAGGCCGATACAAATGAACATCACTACAAAATTTCTATTTCATTTATGTGCACAGAGGTAACCATGGGTTTGCGTGATTGGTTCAAGAAAAAGCCTGAGCAAACACAAGAACATGAAATAGAAGCTGTCATTGAACTACCAGAATTAGACAAAGACTCATTACTTGAAGAAGCGATTTCTGTTTTTGAGTCTGAGGATGAAGAGGTCGAGCAGGTTGATTTAGTTGATGCAACTCCTGAATATGATACAGGAGATGTTAAAGCGGCTGACCTATTGAAAGACGAAATGGATTCAAATTATGATTTGAATACAGTCGAGGTTTCAGAATATGAAGACTTGCTTGAAGGTGCAGAAATTATTGGCGACCTACCATCCGAAGTTCGTTTTGAAACCGATAAAAACTGACCATTTTAGGGACATAGTTAGATAATAAGCGCTCTAGCGAGGTTTATGGACAGTAAAAGGACGGTATTCGTATGCGCCCTTTTGCTGGCACAATTGCTTGCTGGATGTACTTCTGTACTGGATTCGGCAGCAACCGATCCCCGTGCTGCATTAACGGCAACTCCGACTGCGATACAGCAGGGAGAAGAGGTCACGTTCGACGCCAGAGGGTCAGATGCGATTGAGGGAGTAATCACGGAATATACGTGGGACTTTGGCGATGGAACAAAAGCAACGACAATATCTGGTTTTACATCTCATCAATTTCTAAAAGCAGGTCAATTCAATGTAAAGTTGACAGTCTCAAATGATGGCGGTGGAACTGACTCGGCAACAGTATTAGTGCGCGTTAATGGTGCTCCGCAAATCAACCTTTCAATTCCGGATGTTGTTCGTAGTGGGGATATAGTCCTCTTGGATGCATCAAGAACAGTTGACCCTGAAGGGGGCCCACTGAAATTTAGTTGGGACCTAAATTTCCTTGAGGATACTGACGGAGACGGAGATACAAGAAACGACGTCGATTCTACCGAAAAAAGCGTGTATTTGCCGACCGAGAATAGCGGAACTGTACTGGGTTCGTTGACCGTAGACGATGGACAAGGAGGTATCGTTGTTGAGCCATTTACTATCGACGTCTTAACTAGGAAATACAAGGTATCATGGGTTCAAAATACGTTAGAGTGGAATTATGATGAATATCTAGCCCAAGGCGATACATGGTCCGATAATATGACTCCAGGCGAGGGTGCAAGAATAATGTTTTACGAGGCTATTTTAGAATTGGACCAAGATTTGGTTTTGCCTCCAGATAATTTTACTCTCTCAGTAAAAATAGATGATGATGCATACAGAAGAAGCGCACAAACCTCTCCAGGAAACTTGACGAGAAATGAATCGACTACCGCTGAGCTTAACGACAGTAAATTGAATCCAGCCCCAGAGGAGGGAGTCTACGATTCAGATAATCCCGAGGACTTACTCAGGTCTTTACTTAACGAACCGGGTGCAAGATTTGGCCAGGGTGAATGGGTTTGGACTGTTGTAGCACAGAACGCAGATCCGGATTCTATCATACCCGGTGCTCCGGACCCCGATGGTGGGAATGATTGGACTCTGACAATAGTCATAACAGTGTTAACACCAATATTGAGCGAAGTCGCTTATGAATGATTCAATTAAATTGGATTGGCTGTACGGTTTTCCAGTTTGCGTTTGCTAATTTTTTGGCCTTTCCGTCTGCGATTATTGGATGAATATTGTTTAATTTTCCGTGCATTCCGTGAACTCCAAATTTAATTTTCAATTCCACTTGCCTATCTCTTTCAGCGGTTTCCAATTGTTCGGCATCTAATTCAATACTTGCCAAATCCTTTCCTGTTGATGCAGATAATATTGTGAATTTGCTCCCAGTTATGCTAGTACGTGGTTTGAAGTCCATATCATCAGGGTGGTTCATCCACACTTCGACGTCTATCGAGAGCAGATTTTTGATTCCGACTCTCTTAATTTCAACGGAATCTACCATTGTGACCAGTTATGCCGATAGGCCGGTAATTGAAAACCTCTCGCATTGTTTGGGACCTATGGGTATCTGACCTACTCTTTGATATGGGTTGAATGAGATTTCCGATTTATGTCCCCCCCAACAAAAGGTAAAGGCACACAGAAGCTAGCGAGATTGAGACGACTCAAGGATGAAATCAAACGATTTGTTTTTGCAAATCCTGGCTGTAGTGCTCAGTCAATAGTTGCCCATTTGAGTCATGATAAAAAACTGAAGAACCACGGATTGACTCCTCGCAAAGTTGGCTTTTTCATCCCACGCCACCTACATTCGCATCTTACTTGGTGGCAAGACCATTCTGCGGGTCGTCGTGTTTACGGGCCCGAGGACTCAGAATAATCGACAGTCTCAAAGATGGCCCTCACCGCCAATCAACCATGAGTGGGGTAACTGCCTATTTCGATTTAGACGGCACCCTTTTAGACGCATCTAGTGAAAAAAGCCTAACAGCACTACTTTCGAAGCGCAGACCATGGAGGATTCCGCTCGGAGCAGTGATGTGGTCCCTAGGCTTTGTTGGAAACATATTACGTGGCAGGTCAGTATATGATGCTGCAAGAAATCGAGGACATCTTGCTCTATGTAATTGGGAAGTTCTGCGCAATTATTCAGCGGAGTTAGTCGAAACTAAATTGTCTAAACGTGTAACATTAGACGCGGTCGAGAGGCTAGATTGGCACCGACAAAGAGGCCACCGCTTAGTCTTGATTACTGCAACAGTAATGCCCATGGCGCAAGCAATGGCAGACTATCTTGGTATGGACGCAGTCTATGGGTGCGGTCCAAAAAACATGACTGGCATCATGAGCGGTTCTGAGAGAGGATGGAGTGTTCCTAGAAGGAAGGGCAAGGTTCCGATCGTAGAGGCTGATGCAGCAAGTGTAGGCCATGATTTGTCTGAGTGTTGGGGCTATGGCAACACCCACGCTGATTCATATTTTATGTCAATAACAGGCAATCCAGTTGCTGTTAATGCCGAAGGACGGCTAAAATCGATAGCAAAGAAAAACCAGTGGGCCCAATTTGAGTGGCGTATTTGACTCCCGTTGCGCTTAAATGGGGAGGGTAGGTCGCCGAAGATGCACTGGCCCCATAGTGTAGCCTGGATATCACAGTGGCTTGCGGAGCCACGAACCCGTGTTCGAATCGCGGTGGGGCCGCCATCATTCTTCTTCGTTAACTAACGTAACACTTTGATTTAGAGCAGCTCTAGCAGATGAGTTCAGCAACGGTAACGCCGCAAGAGCAACACATATCGCCATGCATACACCACACAAATACGACATTAACTCTGTAACAGTAGTAACTTCTTGGGGCAGCATATCTTTGGAAACACCTGCCATCATCCAAGTGCCGCCAAATCCGCCAGCTAAACCAATTATTGATCCTGCTAGTGATAATTTAACTCCTAGCTTATTTAGCCTAAATAGCATGATTCCGCCAACTAAGACCAAAATCCCGCCGATAATTAGGGAGTATCCTCTGACAGAATAGGCGCCATTTTCTCTGACTTCATCATGATACTCTTGGTATTCTTCAGCGGTGACATTTATGTCTTGATTCTGATAATTTCCCAATATAGCATCTAAATCTCCATCAGGAAAATCATCGGCCATTGAGTTTTTGAAATCGCCCCAACCAACTAAAACCATCAGAATTGAACCCATGACTAATATGATTGCAATCGTCTTCGGCCCTTTTTTATCAGGCCTTGGTGCGAAAAGCATCTCAGGTGGAGCAATAGCATCTTCATTAGACATACGAATTGAAATCTCATCTTTCATTATTACATTCCTCCAAACCCTTTCGTAAAATTTCTGGAATAACTATCGATTCCATGTTGACCATGTCAACACAAACTGTAGTCTGTTCACTCGTCCACAACAGTTGTTCATTTTGATTGTGAAATTCGTATTGCCACGTGCATGATTTTCCTCCGACTTTGGAAATCCAAATTGTTGCTGTGACAATGTCTCCGTATTTCAGCGGCGCATGAAAATTAGATTTGATGCTAACGATTGGAAAACCGATGTTCATCTCAGTTAAGATGTATGGATAATCTACGCCACACATGACCTCCCACGATTCTTCAAAAAATCTGTGGGCTAAGTCGAATATCCTTGGATAGAATGCAATACCGGCTAAATCCAACATGGGGAAGTCAACACGCCTAGTCAATTGGACAGCCATGGTTTCTCGTAATGGAGGAAGTTCTTCAAGCATCCTCGGGCTTGGGCCATTTTTTACCTAGTACTTTGGCTAAGTCTTCGTCAAGTTTAGCATTCCACCAATCGGTTCCTTGCCATATAGCATATCTGCCGCGAATACCACGTATGTCTGCACCCTCAAACGAACAGTTTCTGAAATTGGATAAGTTGAGTCTTGCTTTTCTTAGATCAGCTCCTCTAAAATCGCAATTGTCGAAGGCAGATTTCATTAAATCTGCTTCGACCATAGATGCTCTAGTAAAGTCGGAATTAGTGAAGTTGCCTTCAGTCAAGTCAGCACTATCAAGAATACATCTTCGAAAGTTCGAGTTGGGATGATTACCTCTCCGCAAAAGCTCTCCCTTGTGGTTTTGGAATGACCAATCTAGCGGCTCTTCTTCCCTGTCGGTGCTGCTGCCCGACATTACCATTGTAGCACCTCAGTACCGGCTGCGTTTGTCTAGGTGTGCCCTTCCTTCGGGTGTGAGAATAGCGTAGCGGTTCTTTTCTTTGGCTGATGGTGGCGTAACTAAGAAACCTCTTTCTCTTAGTCTGTTTAGGTAAAGTGACAGGTTGCCCGGTGGCTCTAAACCGGCATCTTCAAACAACTGATCTATGACTCTGGGGGGGCTATCATTAACGCCTTCTACGTCCCTTAGATACTGTATAGCGCCCAATACTTGATCTGGCTTTCTTATCAAACTGCAGTTCTCAATCAAGGCTCTAAACGCAGAGCCTCTCTCTGGCAATCCTGCGTCTCTGGCAGCATCAACGGCCGCTTCTATCGCTCTTTCTCTTGCGTTTCTTATCCTTGATAGAGCAATTGACCATGTATCATCCTCTTTAACTCTGATTAAGCGCTCATCTACGCTATTTTGAGCACCGGATAGATCAATTTCAACATCTCCTGCTCGGATTAGTACTTTGGCTTCTTCGTCCATAAATATCCCTTGCCAACAGCAATTCCCACTCTTTGCTTACAATGTACATACATCAAGTAGACTCGCTTATGGTTTATTACTACTCAGCATTTGTAATAAAGACCTGTTTTGCCCTTCGCAGTAAAATGTTATGTAAATTTAATAAAAAATAGCAAACCGGCGACAAATGACATCATTTGAAAAACCAAACTAATCAGGGTTTTTTGGGTAAGGCACATGAAGGGGCTATGTACTCATCAACCACTGCGGGTGAGGGAATGAAGCGTATACCATCGTATTTGATTGTCTTCTTTTTGCTTACGTCATGTCCTCCAATTGCGTTTGTGTCTGCTTCAGGTGAGCCATCAAGCTTCAATACCTTTAGCGGTGGTTTAGCTTCCGTGGATGTTAGTCTGCAAGGCAATGTTACAAATGACAGTGCAGAATTGGACATACCACGCAATGTTACGTTTGTCACATCAGGTTTTCAATTGAATGTTGAATCTCAGGACGAAAGTCCTGGCCAAATTTGGATTGATGTAGGTGAGGATGGAACGTATGAATGGGAATTCACCGGCACGGGATATGGAGATATTGGCAGCCAGAATCAGTTTTACGACGGCAGCGAATTCTATATTCTTCCATCTCCTTCTGGCAATTCTACCACACCCGGAGTACTAATCCCCTCTTCCGCAACTTTGCAGTCATCTAGTATGGAGGCAAGTTTTTCACCAAGAACCGGTGGTGGTTTCTTCCAGATTGGCGAATACCAGCAAGTTATAGAGACAGACGTAGACGGAGACGGCAATCCAGAACCGATGTTTTTGCTAACGATTCAATCAAATAATTCGACCTCCATTGTATGGGCCGATTGGAATTCCAGCTCTGGTATAACAATCTCTAATCCGGTTCAAACCTGTGATAACGCAACCTCACTATCCGTGGGAGACATCAACGGAGACGGCAATGAGGACATAGTAGCATTTTCCACACAATCGGGTCATGCTTGTGTTCACATTGCTAATGGTACATCTTTTGACCCCGTAGTCAATTCGACGGTTACCAATGGTTTGGTTAAAGCGACACTAGGCGATATAGATGCAGATGGTGCTGATGAGATTCTGTCAATAAACTCAGGAGGCATTCTAGCATTTCAATCGTGGAATAACACGACTGCTGGGTTGTCTGCAGCGGTTGGGGAAATGATAACCCCCAATGGAAGTGTGGGCATGCCTGCTCTTCTCATTTCATTACATGTGGGCGACTTCTTTGGTTCAGGTAACGAATCAATGCTCGTTATGGACAGTTCAGGACATTGGTCGCTTTGGCAATACCGTACAGGCGCGTTGTTAGGGCCAATAGTATCATTTGATGATATCTCGAGAGACGAAATTTTGACAGATTTAGACGGTGATGGTGACATTGATATTGTAGGTTCAAATGATACGGGGTTCGCATTCAGGATCAATAATGGGACAACGTGGCAATTGAATTCGCAACAAGGACAGGTCAATTTCCAAAATTCCACAATTGTCGATTTCGATAAAGACGGGGTTCTTGAACTACTTTCTCCAGTTTCAGCCGTATCAGATGGTTCGCCTTCAACAATTGATGGAAATATTTCTATCAGGGAAATTAATTCAACGAACATATCATTACAATCCTCTGAAGTTCTCGAGCCATGGTCAATGCCAAATTCAATTTTGACTATGGATCTAGATGGTGATGGTGCCATCGAGCACGTTGTATCCGCTGGTGAGAGCGCCAGAGGTGTGTTCATTGGCGGGTGGCATAGCATAGAGCTTGATGCGGATGGCGATGGGAATCCCGAAATGAGTAGAACTGGATATGCAGGAGATTCCAGCAATGGGCTCAGCCCGCTGATGATGATTGATGATGCTGACGGTATAAGAGACGATTTAGCGATTACAATACCTAACCTTCCGACAACAGTTGATGGATATGGCGTATCTATGGTCAATGTATCGATGAATATCAGTACGACAGGAGAGGGTGATTTCAATTTTTCAAATCTTGAAATCTCCTATGATTGTCAATTCTTTGTAGGCCAAAATCCACACCTTATAGGGAATCTAACTAACTCACTTAATCAGCAGATGACTGGCGGAGTAGGCAATCTTACGATTAAACTCCCAATCAATTCCACCAAAGCAGGAAATATTTCTCTTACAAATTTCTTCGCAACAACAATACCTGGGGCTCCCAATTTTGCAACCCCGATAACTCCGGTTCTTTCTTTGGTTACACTTAACGAGACAATGGTTGAATTCAGATGGAACGATCCTGTCGATTACGGGGAAGATTTCATTGAATTCGAAATTTTTAGGTTGGAGTCCTCAACAGAATCCGTAGATTTACTGAACGTTTACAATAGTACAGTCTTCAATGAGACAATAGATTCCAACGTAGAAGTTGGTGCCACATATTGGTACCTCGTTAGGTCTGCCCATCTATTCGGAATCTCTTCCAATCTTTCTAGCCCGTTGCAAGTTACGATACCATATCCTCCTCCACCGGGCGCTTTAACAGGACTTGTTCTGACGGACGTCGCTCCAGATCAAGGAGGAGAACTTGAATTAACATGGGATCATAGTACGGATGAAATTTCAGGTTATGAGGTATATCTGCAAAACTCATCCTTTACGAGTACCGCTGGGTTGACCCCATTCACACTGGTTTCATCATCGAGTAACTCAACGATATTGTCTGGACTGAACAATGGACAAGGTTACTGGGCGACAGTGGTTGCGGTAGACCAGTATGGAAACAAGACAGAAGAAGTTGTACCGGTAGGTCCTGCCTATCCGAGGAATGACGACCCATCCGTGGTAAATCTAGAATTGGTTGTTAGCTCAACTACTTCAGTAGGCTCTGCGTTCAGTTTAGAAATCAAACCTGAGGTCGATGGAGAACAAATTATCCCGGCAGGAGATATTTTGATTTCGATGGAAACTAGTATCGGTACATACCCTATTTCAACGAATTGGGATTTAATTTCCTTAAGTGACTTTTTAGATTTCGGCCCGGAGTTTTCTGGAGTAACCGGCGATGTGGTGATATGGGCCAATTACAGCGGATATCCGGGAGATGAGCAATCAAGACCTATTTCACCATCCTCTACCTCGTCCGTCTCGACGGTTACTGTGAAAGCAAATTTCACGTCAACAGAGGATAATTACGAGTTAGACTGGGAAAATGAAACCAGTGTTAGAGTTGACTTGACTGCTCAGTACCAAAGTCAGCAACAGCTTCTGGATGGTAGTGAATTTATTTGGACTGCTTACAATAATTCTACAGGAGCGATAGCATCTGGAACTGGAGTTATTCAAGATGGATTCAATCAGTTTATTGTCAATTTCTCTGAGTCAGGAATTTTATTCATAAATTTGACAGGTAACTCATGGATTGATGCTGATACAAGTTCCCTACAAATTCCTCTTCTACAATATGGAAGCTCTTCTGGGGATAATGATACTCAGAATAATCAAACAAACCAGGAGCCATGGTCCCCAGATTCGATGCTAGATGTAACATTAGATTGTGGACTTGTGATTATTGACCCGACTGTAGACCAAGAACTTAATTGCCTTCTCACAAACCCTAACAACTATTCTCTGGAGGTTTCATTAGAAGCAGATGG
>MDTG01049476.1_pt1 | contig 12304 bp, 11 predicted proteins | sample 811421 | NCBI WGS metagenome assembly MDTG01 (sample SAMN05326645, study PRJNA326480) | marine metagenome | isolation source: seawater | place: Pacific Ocean: South East | collected 2011
ACACCTATTTTCTCAATATTATTGCTGTGTTGCTCAGGTAGTGATGCTCCTCCCGAAGGGAAAAATTTTACCCTCGCTGCTGAATCATTCAGAAAATAATAAATTAAGCTCCAAACAATGGATATCGTCTCATCTATCACTGCTCTTTGAAGACTATTGTCATTATCAATGAAAAAGAGAAAGTATTTTTCATTCTCCTTTTCGAATTCTTTTACAACAAGTGCGTTGTTTCTCATGAAATGTTTCCAGTGAACTCTTTTCAAGTTATCACCTATCTCATAAGGCTTTAAGCCTTTTAATTCACTGAATGAACCCGATTGCTTTTGTAGAGCTATTTTTACGAAGGAGTCACTTTCTGGAACGCGGTTCTGTAAACCGGTAATAGACAAGAGTTTAGGCGTGACTAACGTCGAACAATTAAGTTTCACTTTCGTGATGCTGTAACAAAGACCCATCGATTCGGGTCTTAGCAAGCTCACGTTACTGAAATTGATTATTCCTCTACTACCGGGAGAAAATGACATTTTAATTTTGCTTTTACTTTTAGCTAATAACTCTGGTATTAGAGTTCTTGTCGAGCATAAATTTGTTGTCAAGCTTTGCTCAAAATTTTCAGGATTCAAAGCAACTCCTTCTAGCATGTCGTCTGGGTGGAGGAGTTTGTACTCGTCAAAAATTTGTAGGTCTTGTAATGTTTGATTCCCGAGATTTGATATCACGATGTAATAGTAGTTTTCTTTACCGCAATTAAAAGGTCTTAAATTGTCTCGCTTTATCCTTACCTGAGTGTTGTGGAAATGTGACCCTATATGAGCCAGTGTGAGAAAAATCAAACAGAGGCAGGCAATGTAGTAACTATTGTTGTTATTAGCATCTAAGGATAAAAGCAAGGAAAAAGCGAGTGAAATTAACAACAGTTTACCTTTTCGGGTGTAACGAGTGTTTACCCAGCTTGCTATTGTTCGAATTAGGGTTCGCAAGGTCTTTAACGATCAGAACGGTGGCTCGATATTCTCGAGTATTTCCTCGATTACTTTATCTTTCTCCGAATCTGCTATAAATCCAGAGTCGTCTAACCGTAAACGGTGTTTTATTGCGTACGGAAATAATTCCCTAATGTGGTCTGGACTCACAACTGACGAATCATCAAAAAAAGCTAAGGCTTGACAACATCTAAGGGTAGAGAAAGTAGCTCTAGGACTTCCACCTAATGTTGTTTGAGAATGTTCGCGACTCGCAGCAACTAGGTTAGCAGCATACAGCTTTACCTCCTGGGATATTTCTATCTTTCCAATGGCTTCCATGAGTTCCAAAACATCTGCCTTACTGATTGCTGGAGAGACTTCCGTATTTTTTGTTTTAGGTAAAAAAGGGCGAAATAAACTGATCTCTTCTTCGGGAGACAAGTAATTAAGTGATAGTTTTAGCGCGAATCTATCTAATTGATTTTCAGGCAAAGGAAATGTTCCTTGTAGATCCGCTGGGTTCTGAGTGGCGATGACAAAGTAGGGGGCTTCTAGCTTGTAAGTTCTTTCATCCACAGTGATTTGATTTTCATCCATGCACTCTAATAGAGCTGACTGTGTTCTCGGAGGAGATCGATTAATTTCGTCCGCGAGAAGGATGTTGGTAAAAATAGGCCCTTTTACAAATTTAATTTCAGAACTTTCTTTATCGAAAGCTAGATTTCCTGTTACATCTCCCGGCATCAAATCAGCTGTAAACTGAATACGTTTGAAATCAGCGTTTACTGTTCTGGCTAATTCCTTTGCTAGAGATGTTTTTCCTGTGCCGGGCAGTCCTTCGAGAAGGATATGGCCGCTTGTAAGAAAGGCGCTTAGAAAATATTTTTGAATTTCGAAAGGGCATCTTATGAATTTCGTCAAAGATCTCACAAGATTTACAAAGCGTTGGTCTGAATGATTAAAAAGGTTGTCTGGCATTTATTTAACTAAAAAAAAAATTGAAGTTATGGTATAAGCTTAACTGAAATATGCTGTTGAGGTGAAGCTCTATTAAGCTGGTTTTGTTATTTTTAATTCTGATATAAGACATGCAAAAAAACAGCGCTTTATCATGTTATTGTGACATATTTTTATGAGGATTTAGAGAATGGTCAAAAGAGAATTTAAGCCCTTGAATATATCCGTGTTGACTGTTTCTGACACCAGAACAGTAAACGATGATAAGTCTGGAGATTTACTGGTTAAACGGTTGTCGGAAGAAGGGCACAATCTTGGCGAAAAAAAAATCTGTCACGATGATCAATACGAGATTAGAGCTATCATTTCTCAATGGATAAGTGATGACGATATAAATGCGGTTTTAACTACCGGTGGTACTGGGGTTACTGGAAGGGATGGAACGCCTGAGGCAATAACTCCGCTATTGGATAAAACTCTTAACGGCTTCGGAGAGATGTTTCGTTTTTTGTCCTACGAGGATATTGGCACTTCTACCTTGCAATCTAGAGCGTTGGCGGGCGTGGCGAACGCTACATACGTGTTTGTTCTGCCCGGTTCCAGTGGGGCTTGCGCCTTAGGTTGGGACAAACTCATTAGGTTGCAATTGGATTACAGGACTCGTCCATGTAACTTGGTTGAACTAATGCCACGTCTAACAGAAAAGTAATGAGCAAAAATAAAATTGAATTTCAATTTTACATCAGGATTGAAAAATGACTGAAAAGAAAAGTTTATTGGCAATGTCAAAGTTCCATTTGTTCTTGGTATTTTGTGTTGTTGTAATTCCCATCTTTAACGTATTCGCCAAAGAGCAAGATCTGATTGGCGAACTCTTTCTAGCTGAAACAACTTACGAGGATACCCTTTCGGATCTAGCTCGAGCGTATGACCAAGGTTATAACGAGATAAAACTAGCTAACCCCGCGGTTGACCCCTGGTTGCCTGGTGACGGAACAGAAATAGTAATTCCCAATCAATTCGTGTTGCCTAATGCTCCTAAGGAAGGAATAGTTGTCAATGTTCCAGAAATGCGGCTATACCATTACCTTGAAAATAGTGAATCAAAGGAAGTCGTAGTTACCTATCCAGTTAGCATAGGTAGAGCCGATTGGAATACTCCCGAGGGGCAGATGACAATTACTGCAAAAGCTCTGGATCCTACATGGTATCCTCCGGACTCGATCCGAAAAGAACATGCTGAAGCCGGTGATCCGTTGGAACGAATAGTTCCTGCAGGCCCTGATAACCCGTTGGGCCGTCATGCAATCAGATTGAGCAAGGATGGCTATCTAATTCACGGTACTAATCGTCCATATGGGATTGGGATGAGGGTTACCCACGGCTGCATCCGTATGTATCCGAAGGATGTAGAGACAATTTTTGAGACGGCGCCGTTAGGGACTGGAGTGACCGTAGTGAACCAACCCTTCAAGGTCGGGATATCAAATAAATCCGTCTATTTGGAGGTCCATCCGCCACTTGAGGAAGATAATCGCGAGTATCCTGATTTATATGCCTTCGTTACTGGTTTGGTAAAGCAAAAGGCAGAGAACTATGCGGTAATAGATATAGACAAGACTGAGTTTTGGAGAGTGATTGCTGAAAAGAGTGGCGTACCTAGTGTGATAGGTTCAGTTTCCGGGGAAAAATCATAGCTAGACACGTTGATTAAACGTAGGCGCAGGAGGCTGAAGCCTCACCGCGCCTCAGTATTTTTATTTTTTCATAGTCTGTTCAAACATACGATCCACTCGTTCTTTTTCCGTCTGGGCGGCTTTGGCGGCGGCTTTAGCTTCTTCTGCTGCCTTGAGAGCTTTTGCTGCATCCTGTTGAGCTTTTCTTGCCATATTTTGGCTATCGTCTTTTCCAGGATTAGCACAGGCTACTAGTGTCGCTAGAAAAAGGCTGGTAACAGCCAACCGGATTATCCCGATTAACTTTTTATTCATTAAAATTCTCCTAAAGTTTTATGGTCCACGAATCTGCAATGTTGCGCTGAGGCTAACATATTGTATTGCTCAAGCCGTACATCACGGCGAATGGTGCAATAATGAATGACTTAGTAGTAGTAATCAATACCTTAGCAACTTTTACCTTAAAAAAGCAGCGCTAAAGTTCTTGAAGTTGTGGCAGCTAGTTAACTACACCCTCATTAAATAAATCATTTACCTCAGATTTTGAAAAGTTTAGCTCTCGAAGAACCTCGGCAGTATGTTGGCCTAAATCTGGTGCGTGCAGTCTTACTTCTAGTGTTTTATTTTCGAAATGGACTGGATGTTTGGGAAATTGCAGTTTGCCTGCGGACGGGTGCGAGTGTTCTACAATTGCACCGTTCTCTTTTATTTGAGGATCTTCAATTACCTCCTTAATGGTATTTATCTTGGCAAATGGAACGTCTTCTTTATCAAGTCTCTCGCAAATATCTTTTGTCGACCATCTAGCCATTTCCAAACGAAGAATCTCTTTAAGTTCTGAGATATTTTTAAGCCGATTAACTATGTCGACAAATTTGGGATTTGAGGTTAAATGAGATATCTCAAGGGCGTTACAAAGTCCGCTCCATTCTGCATCTGAAACTACAATATAGGTTACGTGACCGTCTTTGGTCTCGTTTATTTGATATATATCAGATAGTGGTGGCATAGGGGTTATTTCATCTCCCAAAAGCGTATCATTCATCATTCCATCGGGCCAAAGAAATGCTAAACCTGCGTCTAACATAGATATGTCAATGCTAGTTCCTGATGCTTCAAGGTCTCTCTCTCGTGCAAAAAGAGCGGCGCTAATAGCTTGAGCACAAGTCAGAGCAGTGGTCTTATCGCAAATGAGGTTTTTGACCAAATCTGGTTGATTGTTATTTTGAACAGCGGCGTAGCCGCTTATGGCTTGAATAACCGGATCGTAGACTCTTCTACCAGAGTAGGGGCCAGATTCCCCGAAGCCGCTTATTGACACGTAAATCAATCTGGGAAAACGCTTCCGTACCTCACTTTTCCCTAATTTTAATTTTTCCATAACGCCAGGGCGGAAGTTTTGCACAAGGACGTCGGCTGTAGTCAGTAAATCATCAAGAATGGCCTGCCCTTTCTTTGATTTTAAATTAATTACTACCGATCTTTTGTTTCGATTGAGTACTGTGAACATTGAGCTGAAGCCATTTCTATTTGCCCCGATTAGTCTGGAAACGTCTCCTGCCCCTGGGGTCTCTATTTTTATTACATCAGCTCCTTGGTCGGCTAGTATCTGAGTTGCCATTGGGCCAGAAACAACGTTTGAAAAATCAATAATTCGTATTCCTTCAAAAAGGGTATTGCTCATATTTATGTTCCCATGTACGTTTGGAGACCGTTTATTTTTCTCTTTTTATGATGTAATCTGCCAGGATTCTTAAGGGTTCACCATTCCCCTTGAGTATCCTCAGACTAGCAACAGCGTTCGATATTAAGTTATCTGCGGTCTTTTTCGCTTGCTCTAGGCCTAGTAATTTGGGGTAGGTGGCTTTGTTGGATACGTTATCCGACCCTTGGGGCTTCCCTATTATTTCAGTATCACCCTCGACATCTAGAATATCGTCTTGGACTTGGAAGGCCAGTCCAATGCAATGTGCGTAATTCTCTAGTGCTTCACATAATTCTCGATCATTTGAGTCTGCCAAATGGTAGCCCAGCATAACGCTGGCCTTAATCAATGCGCCAGTTTTGAGCAGGTGCATTCTTTCCATTTGAGTCTCCGTCATTTCTTTCCCCGCAGCAGCTAAGTCAACTGCCTGTCCGCCTGCCATTCCGTAGACCCCGCTTGAACTAGCCAAAAGCCTAACCATTTTTAACAACACACTTGGAGTTATCGTCTCGGTTGATTCCTTAACTAGGACTTCAAAAGCCAAAGCTTGAAGGGCGTCTCCAGCTAGGATTGCAGTTGCTTCGTCAAATTTTTTATGACAAGTTGGACGTCCTCTTCTCAAGTCATCATCATCCATTGCGGGTAAATCATCATGAATCAACGAATAAGCGTGAATTAACTCGACTGATGCGGCAGCATTATCTAACGTTGGTAGAGGAACGCCTAGAGCTTGGCCAGTTAAATAAGTTAGGACTGGGCGGATTCTTTTTCCGGGGGATAACACAGCATATCGCATGGCCTCTACCAAGTTCGATTGGTGTTTTTCTGATGGTGGCAGTAGCGCAGCTAGAACTTCGTTACTTCTTGATTGCAATGGTTTGACGATGTCAGCGAACATAAATTAGCCTGTTTATTTATTTTCGCTTTCTTCTTCGAAATCGACAAGAGCGTCGCCTTGTGCTGAGAGTGTTTTAATCTTTCCTTCAGCTTCTTTAAGAGCAGTCTGGCAAGTTTTAGATAACTTCATTCCTTCTTCAAACAATTTAATCGATTCCTCTAAAGGAAGATCGTCTTCCTCCATTTTTTCGACAATTTTTTCTAGCTGCTTCAACGATAGATCGAAGCTGAATTGTTTCTTGTTATTAGTTTTTGTCATGTCCAATTTTCCAGAAAATTCTGATTAATTTAAGTAAAAGTGATAGCTGCCTTTTCTCAAAACATCGATAACGTAAAGCACTTTATCCTCGCACTAGCAATTGGTCAATGATCTTATTTGGTTGACAGTGCGTAGGGTATCCTAGGATAATATATGTAACTTTAGACTAAGTCTAAATTAGATAAAATCAACAACAACACCAGGAGCATCAAATGTCATTAAAAGGCAGTAAAACTGAAGAAAACTTGAAGGCTGCATTCGCAGGAGAGTCACAGGCAAATCGAAGATACTTGTATTTCGCCCAAAAGGCAGATGTAGAGGGCTTTAATGATGTATCGACCGTTTTCCGTTCTACCGCTGAGGGGGAAACCGGCCATGCTCATGGCCACCTTGAATATTTAGAAGAGGTAGGAGACCCAGCGACCGGAGAACCAATCGGTACTACCGAGCAGAATCTAAAAGCTGCTATCGCGGGTGAAACCCATGAGTATACTGACATGTATCCCGGAATGGCCAAATCCGCTCGCGAAGAGGGGTTCGAGGAGATCGCAGATTGGTTTGAAACTCTCGCCAAAGCAGAGCGCTCACATGCCAACCGTTTTCAAAAAGCGCTAGATTCTATGGACTAGTTTTTTTTAAAAAAATGACGCGATACTAGGGCGGCCAAAAGTCGCCCTAATCATTCCAATCAACCGGTACCGTTCAATGAGTTACACTTCAGACAAGGAGGGTAGCCTCGAGGCGCCCGTGCGCCATCCAATCGACTGGCAAGACCCTAAATTTTATGACAAGAATGCCCTGGAATCCGAAATGGAAAGAGTATTCGATATATGCCACACTTGTAGGCGTTGTGTGAGTCTATGCAATGCTTTCCCCACCCTATTTGACCTAATCGATGAAAGTGAGACGATGGAGCTTGACACTGTTCCCAAAGCCTCCTTTGAATCTGTAGTAGACGAATGTTACATGTGTGATTTGTGTTATTTAACAAAGTGCCCTTACGTTCCGCCACACGAATGGGATGTTGATTTTCCACATCTAATGCTTAGAGCCAAAGCGGTCAAGTTTTCCGAGGGAAGAGTCAGGATGCGTGACAAGTTGCTTTCTTCCACAGTCGCAGTTGGAAAGTTCGCTGGACTCCCGATCGTTTCGGAGATAACTAATGCAGTGAATAATAGCAAGATATTGCGTAAGGCCATAGAAAAAATTGGAGGGATACACTCAGAGGCACCAATTCCGAAATTCGAAAGACCAAGTTATAGAAAAGCGATTAGTGCTTTAAAAGAGCAGCGAAGGGATAATGAAATCATGCCGAAGGTTGCTTTATTCGTGACTTGTTATGGAAATAAAAATTCACCAAGTCTCGTATTAGATATGCAGAAGGTTTTCGAACACAACGGGATTCCCTTGAGGGTAATACAGAGTGATTCTTGTTGTGGTATGCCAAAGTTTGAGTTAGGAGATCTCGAGTCGGTTAGGAAGTTTGCTGAGAAAAACATGACGGAAATGAAGGAACTCGTCGCCCAGAACTACATCATCAGTGCGCCAATTCCTAGCTGTGTACTCATGTATAGGAAAGAGCTGCCCTTACTGCTACCTAACGATGAATCAGTGCAGCTGGTTGCTAGAGCCATGCGCGATCCATTTGAGATTTTGATGGATTTAAAAAAGTCAGGACAGCTAAACACGAATTTTTATAAAGAATTGGGCAACGTGGCCTATCATGCCCCTTGTCATCAGCGAGTCCAAAATATCGGTTACAAGACCAAGGAAATTCTAGAACTCGTTCCTAACACGAATGTGACTTTGATAGAAAGATGCTCAGGGCACGACGGAACTTACGCTGTAAAAGAGGAGTCCTATCCTCAAGCGAAGAAGATTTGTAGACCAATCGTGAGAGCGATAGACAAGAGTGACCCCGATATTTATATAAGCGATTGCCCAATGGCTTTTGACTTGATTGATCAGGAAACCGAATGTTCGAGTGCCTTTAAATCTGCATTTGCGGCACTAAAGTTCGCTTACGGAGTAAAGTAGAAAATGAGTGATAGTTTGACAGTTGACGACTTATTCAGTTTAGAAGAATATTCTCAGAGACGGGCTGCGTTTCGAGAAAAAGTAATGAAGCACAAAAAAGACAGGCGAATTGCATTAGGACCAAATCTTACTCTTTACTTCGAAAGCAAACTGACCATACAGTATCAAGTTCAAGAAATGTTGCGAATAGAAAAGATTTTTGAAAAAAAAGCAATAGAAGAAGAGTTGAATGCCTACACTGCCTTGGTGCCAGACTCTTATAATTTTAAGGCGACTATGATGCTTGAATACACAGATGAATCTGTTAGGCGGAGAAAGTTGCGTGAGCTAAAAGGCATTGAGCGAGGAGTTTGGTTTCAAGTGGGAGACCAAGATAAAATTTTTGCGATAGCGGATGAAGACCTCGAAAGAGAAGATAGGGATAAGACTTCTGCTGTGCATTTCCTGCGTTTTCCGGTAAGTGAGGAAATGGCTGAAGAGCTGAGGAACGGTGCAAAAATCATGGTAGGTGTGGAACATCCCTCATTTCAGTTAAAACCAATCACCCTATCGGAAAGGGCTTACCAGTCGTTGCTTGTGGATATTAATTAATTATCCTCAACTTTCAGATTCCAAATCAGTTCCGTCGCTGGCATAATCAATGGTTAATCTAAATCACCTATAACATCACGGAAAAGCATTTGAGCGACCGTTACGCAGCTTCCGATATTGAAATTCTCTCTGGACTTGATCCAGTTCGCAGAAGGCCTGGTATGTACACTGATACTGCCCGACCTAACCATCTGGTTCAGGAATTGGTGGATAATAGTGTTGATGAAGCATTAAATGGTCATTGTAAACAGATTGTTGTGATAATCCATGGAGACGGGTCGATATCCGTGAGTGATGATGGTAGGGGTATGCCTACTGATTTGCATCCAATAGAGAAGATATCAGGTGTCGAAGTTATTTTAACGAGGCTCCATTCGGGTGGGAAATTTTCAGATAAGAATTATGACTACGCAGGTGGGTTGCATGGAGTAGGCGTCTCTGTCGTAAATGCTCTGTCTAAAAAACTTGAAGTCCGAGTCAAAAGAGCTTCAAAAAAATATGAAATGAAATTTGCGGATGGTGAGGTGAAGTCTTCTCTGAAAGAAGTAGATTCTGTTGGTCGAAGAAATACCGGCACTGCAATTCGCTTTTGGCCAAATTCGAATTATTTTGACAGCACAAAAATATCCATTGGGAGACTCCGACATTTACTTAAAGCTAAGGCGGTTCTTTGCCCTGGTTTAAAAATAAAGTTCTTAGATGAACGTGATGGCGGAAGTGATGAGTGGTATTTTGAGGACGGATTATTTGAATATTTGACTGCTAATATGGTTGACGGCTCATCGCTCCCTAATCCACCAGTGACTGGCAGTTTCAAATCTCCTGAAGGTGAGGTTGAATGGGGACTTTATTGGAGTATCGAGCCAGCAGAGTTGTTGAGAGAGAGCTATGTTAATTTGATTCCGACTGTTAGTGGCGGGACTCATTTGTCGGGTATGAAACAAGGTCTCGTTGAGGCCTTGCGAGAGTTTATTGATAGTAGGAATCTTATGCCTAGAGGCCTGAAAATTACTGCTGAAGACGTAGCAGAAAACTGTGCGTACTTACTTTCAGTTAGAATAAAAAACCCACAATTTTCCGGTCAGACGAAGGAACGTCTTTCCTCCCGGTCCTGCGGAAGTTTTGTCTCCGCAGCGGTCAGGGATGAATTCGCCGTTTGGCTGCATAAGCATGTAGAGTCAGCTGAAAAAATTGCAGACATAATTATTTCTAAGGCAAGGGAAAGACAAAAAAAGAGTAAGGTTATAAGAAAAAGGGTTGCTGGTGGAGGGCCGGCGCTCCCCGGTAAATTAGCGGATTGTACTGAGAGCAGTCTCGAAGTTACCGAGTTATTCTTAGTGGAGGGAGACTCTGCCGGAGGCTCAGCCAAGCAGGCGAGAGACCGGAGGTATCAGGCGATTCTGCCTTTGCGGGGGAAAATCTTAAATACGTGGGAACTTGATTCAGCTATTGTATTGGAGTCAAACGAAGTCCAAGATATTTCGATTGCCTTGGGAATAGAACCTGGTGAACAATCGATGGAGAGGCTTCGATATGGGAAAGTTTGTATTTTAGCTGATGCTGATTCAGATGGCCTTCATATTGCAGCTCTTCTGTGCGCCTTCTTTGTAAAGCACTATGCTCCTCTAGTAAGAGAAGGACGGGTTCACGTTGCGATGCCCCCCCTTTATCGTATTGATTCCGCGAAGGACGTATTTTACGCACGGGACGAGGAAGAAAAAGAACTGATTTTGGAGAAGCTAGGAATGAAAAAAGCTCAACGTGCTAATGTTCAACGGTTCAAAGGACTAGGTGAAATGAACCCAAATCAGCTTAGAGAGACAACATTAGAACCCCTTACTCGCACTTTGCTTCAATTGAATTTAGATAGTGATAAAAAGACTGAAGCCATTTTAGACTTACTCCTTGGTAAAAAGCGGGCGGCAGATCGTCGAGATTGGCTTAAGAGAAAAGGAAACCTTATTAGCTCCATTTAGGTAGAAAGTATGAGTACCGATTATCCACAAGGTTTAGTAGATAGTATCCCGCTAAGAGAATTCGCGGAACGTGCCTATTTAGAGTACTCCATGTATGTGGTTCTTGATAGGGCACTCCCGAATATCGGTGATGGTTTGAAGCCCGTTCAACGGCGAATTATCTATGCGATGTCGCAACTGGGTCTTGAGTACGAGTCCAAACATAAAAAATCCGCACGGACGGTCGGGGACGTAATTGGTAAGTATCATCCACATGGAGACTCTGCCTGCTATGAAGCAATGGTTTTGATGGCGCAACCCTTTAGTTATCGCTATCCATTGGTGGATGGACAAGGGAATTGGGGCTCCACCGACGATCCTAAATCATTTGCCGCCATGCGATACACTGAAGCCAAATTAACCATGTTTTCTAAGTCTATCTTAGAGGAAGTCAACCAAGGAACAGTAGATTTTGCTCCCAACTTTGACGGTACACTGGAAGAGCCTTTGGTCTTGCCGGCTAGACTACCTAATGTACTTTTAAACGGTACTACAGGGATAGCAGTGGGCATGGCTACTGATATCCCTCCTCACAATATTGAAGAAATAGGCGATGCTTGTATTAGGATATTATCCGGCCCTAGGTTGAAAACTGCGGAATTGCTTGACGTGATAAAAGGACCGGACTTTCCTACTGGAGGAGAATTGATAACTTCAGAGGAGGATTTGATCAGCACGTATGAGACGGGCGTTGGTACCCTAAAAATTCGTGCTTCCTACAAAGTTGAAAAGAAGGAAATAGTAATTGATGAACTCCCATATCAAGTTTCAGGAAATAAAATCTTAGAGCAAATTGCTCAACAGATGAATCAAAAGAAGTTGCCAATGCTAGACGATCTGCGGGATGAATCAGATCATGAGTTTCCGGTGCGTTTAGTTCTCGTAATGAAATCGAGTCGTATAGACGCCGATCAATTGATGTTACACCTTTTTGCGACTACAGATTTGGAGAAGACTCAACGACTTAATTTAAACGTTATAGGAGTTAACGGTTTGCCCGCTACCAAGGATTTATCGTCTTTGTTGTATGAGTGGATTGATTTTCGATTGGCCACGATTGAGCGAAAATTGAATTTTAGGCTAAACAAAATCCAAGAACGTATTCATATCTTGGAGGGTCTCCAGATTGCCTATCTTAACATAGATGAGGTGATAAGAATTATTCGCGAGGACGACAATCCAAAAAACACACTTATAAAAGT
>MDTG01209781.1_pt1 | contig 12304 bp, 13 predicted proteins | sample 811421 | NCBI WGS metagenome assembly MDTG01 (sample SAMN05326645, study PRJNA326480) | marine metagenome | isolation source: seawater | place: Pacific Ocean: South East | collected 2011
CGCCGCCTAAACATCAAACCAAGACGAGGCCCGCACTCCGCAATCCTACGCCGCGAGTTGTGCCAAATGTTCTGACGACGGACAGATCGCCCTCGCAGGTTGCCTCGCGGCAGCGGGCGATCATTGCCAGGTCGTTCTCGGCGTAACATCTTTGCCTTTCAGTGCGCATTGCTGGGCCCAAAAAGGCGATGTTGTGCTCAACGACACGCACGAGGAGGTCCTGCGCTACACGCCGATCCTCGTCATATAATGCGCGTGCGTTTCGCCCTCGCGCTGCCTCGAACCCAAAGCAGTGTAGGAGTGTTTGCGGATGCGGCGTCTCCCGAAGCGATCCTGACAAATCGCCCAACACTTTGGATAGACGAGTGCACACCCACAATGACGCTAGCCAACCATGGCCGCGTACTCGGCGCGCTGTTCGACAAATCAACCGGATGCACAAGCCTCGAACCTCGGCTGCGCGTGCCGCAGCAATCCAGTGCCCAGGATGTCGCGGAGTTTCTGATCAAGCAATATTGGGGAGCTTATGTGGCTATCCTCCATGAGCCAGGTGATGGAGCTGCGGCAATCTTTGTCGATCCGTCGGGGTTTTTACCGGTCTATCGTTACGAGGGTCGCGACCACATCATTCTCACGACTGATCCAGCATTGTTTTCGCTGCACCCTTCCTACACCGATATTGGTGCTCATTTACTGCGTCCCGAACTTCGCCAGGCGAATACATGCCTTATCGATGTGGACGAAATTCCCCCGGGTTCGATAAGTCCGTTGCGGCCGACGCGGGCTGCGCCGCTCCGGCTCTGGAAGGCTGCCGACCACTTCCCAGTTTCGGTTCCGCATTTCGAAGACGCTGCCGCGGCGCTGCGCGAAATATCTCGAGGTGTCATGAAAAGCTGGTCGGGCGTTTTCGGTCAGACGGTTGTGGCAGCGTCAGGTGGGGTCGATTCCTCGCTGATTTGCGCAGCGCTGTCCGAAGCCGATGCGACCTTCGATTGTGTCACGGTGGGGACTGCAGATCGCAGCGGGGATGAACGGCCCTACGCCAGAGCAGTTGCGGAAAAACTGGGCGTGCAATGTCTCTTCCGGACGTTCGATCCTACTCGCTTTGATCCTGACGGTTCCGCTTCGGGAAACATGCCCCGGCCAGCGCGTCGGGCATTTCTCAAAATGCTCGATCAAGCGCTTGAAAGCGCGCGGGAGGAAAACCGCGCGGCGGTGGTGATGGACGGCAATTTCGGAGACAACCTCTTCTGTCTCCTCCATTCCGCTGCGCCTGTGGCCGACCATGTGCGCGCAGAAGGTTTGAAGGCCGGTTCGTTTGCAACATTACTTGATATGTGCCGCGTCACCGATTGCAGCATCGCTACCATGGTCGCAGCGACGGTCGGCCGCCTTCGCAATCGCGGCGGCGGCGATCCCTGGCCGCCCGATATCCGGCTTCTAAATCCTGATCTGGTGCCTGTCGACCCGAAGCCCCTGGCGGTTTGGCCTCAATGCGGATCCGGCCACCGGTCGGGGAGCCACGATCATCTACGGCTCTTGATGCATGCACAGAACCATGTGCACGGTGTCACGGGAGGCCTGCGCCGGTTCTCCCCACTCGCCAGTCAGCCGCTTGTCGAATTCTGTCTCTCTGTTCCCACCTGGCTCTGGGCCACGGGCGGTCGGAATCGTGCAGTCGCCAGAGCGGCGTACTCGGACATTCTACCTCCCGCTATCGTTGCTCGGACGTCCAAGGCCGGTCCGGACAGCTATATCCGGGGCGCTTTTGTAGCTCACCGTAGCCGAATCCGCGGCCGGTTGCTCGATGGTCTTCTTGCCGCACACGATCTTCTCGATGTGCCCGCATTGGAAGTCGCCCTGCGGGTCGACGAGTCCAAAGACGACTTCCTGATAGATCGCGTCTTCGACCTTCTTGAGGCCGAAAACTGGGCACGCCTATGGCACGAGCGTGGGGGTATCAATACAGCGTAGCTCGCTTCGCATCGGTGCCCCTTCCATGGCTAGCCAGCGGTCGTATTGAGCATCCTTTCCGGGCGTACAATTCCGCTCGTTATTGAGCCAGAATCCGAACCATTCGAGATTACGTTCGTAAATCGCGCGTCTGTGCGCAGGCTGCCATTTGTAATGCGTTTCATCCGGGAAGACCCTCAGCTCTATCGCCTTGCCGCGGTTCGTGAAGGATTCAACGACATCGAGCGCGCCTTCGTATTCACTGTCCGCCGCCTGGATCAGGATGGGAGTGTCTATCGCGCGAGCGTTTTCCAGGAGCGAGATCGGTTGCCAGAATCCTTCGTTGTCGCTTTCGAAATAGCGATAGCCCATAGCGCGAAAATAGTCCGCGAAACGCGGTCCCGCCGCGAGTGGCTGAGCGGTCATGTCCTGGCAGCAGGTCCCTAACGATGCGACCTTGAACAGGTCGGAATTGATGAGCGCGAACTGGACCGTCGCACCGGCATCGCTGAAACCGTCGATCCCCAGGCGGTCGGGATCGACGGCGCCGGTAGCGATTGCCATGTCGATCGCCTCTTCGAGGGCGGCAAAGACATGCCGTCGATCTTCCCACGGATCGGCAAGAAGCGTGCGTGTCTCGATTTCGTTGCGCGCTTGGTAGGCCGCCGGGAGAAGGCCGGGGCGCTGGAAGCTCAGTACTGCGAAGCCGTGCGCGGCCAGGGGATAAACGGGGACCTCGTCGCCCGTACCTCCCCGAAGGAAACCATGACTGGAATATTGCACCACAACCATGGGGTGCTGTTGCCCTTCTTCTCGGCCGGGCGGGAGGACGAGATCGGCAAAGCTCTCGATTCCATAGGAATTGCGGAAGCGTAACCTTCGGACTTCTCCAAGGTCCTTATTTCGCAGTCCGGCGTTGGGATCATAAATCACCCGTTCGGTTCCGCTGCGCGTGTCGATAGCGACGAGGCGGCGGGGTTGAGTGGATGCTTCCTGGCCACAGACCAGTTCATGTCGCATGGTCACGCAGCCAATCAGCAAACCCTCGAAACCGAATATGCGGCGGGGAGCGCGGTCGTCCGCCTCCCACCGCAGCAAAGCAGTTTCGCCACGTGCCCACCCGGTTCTTTGCTGCAAAATCAATGCGCCGCCGTCACTCGACCACCACATATCCTGAACGCCGTTACACACTGAGCTTTCGCAGATCTTACGTTGCCCGTCTGGACCGACCACCACCACGTGGGTCGGGCTGACAATGCGGTCGGAGAAATCGGGTTCGAGCCACGCAGAGCGGCCTCCGGGCCCCGGTCGGTAAGCCCGTGCATTGGCAGGCGACTGAGGAGGCAGGTCGGGTGCCAGCAGGTCTCTTTCAGCTTTGCTCGCGGACCTGCGCGATCCATCAAGCAGGCTGACGAACGTATATGCACGAGCGAGCGGCCCTGTCGCGATCGGATGGTCCGCGAACTGCGGCGAAAACCGCCCGTCGAAGAGATAGCCGCTTCGACCTTCTTCGCCGATATCGCTCATCGCTTCCCGCAGGCCTGGACGAGTGGTGACGACCAAGCCGTGTCCGTCCTCGGTCCAAGCAAAGTCGTCGACGTCGTCGGCCATTGCCGTGACCTGGGTGGGAAGTTTTTCACCAGAGGGATCGACGATCCAAACCTGGTTTGTCGGGCCTTCGCGGCGGAGATAGGCGATGCGATTTCCCGAAGGCGACCACCGAGGCGGATTGGCTACATCCCACCCTGCGCGCACCACCGAAAAATCACGCAGTGCGAAATCCGCGTGCAGGTAGGCGCCGCCGCGAGCAACCTCCAGCACCTCCCCGGAATCCGAGGCGGAAACGACAAGCAGCTGCTGGCAATAGGCATTGGTTCGCGGATTGGCCCGCTTGACCACGAATGCAATTCGGTCTCCGCCTGGCGAGATACCCACTGAGCGCGCATTGTTTTCAGCGATCGCCGGTCCAATGTCCGCTACCGAGGCCAAATCATCGATGCCGACTCGTCGATCTGTCCCATTGAGACTGCCTAGTTCCGTAAAGTCTGCGCATGGATCCGTGTCTGTTGTTTCTAGAATCGGGGAGGGTACAATCGGTTGAACCGCCGCTGCCAAAGCAAGCACTACTGTCACCAATGCCTCCGGATACCGAATGCGATGAAACGACCGATCGGCGAATAATTGGTTGAATCATACGGCGTATCGTAGGGTCCGAGCTGACCGATCTCTCGAGGCTCTTCATTGAAAAGATTCTGCGCAGTCAGCGATATTTCGAGACCTGGGTCCCGGCCTTCTCCTCGAACGAGGGTATACGATACGCCGATATCGACAGTTGCAGTTGGTGCGAGTCGGCGGATTTCATCGAAGCGGCGGTCTTCCAGCCCCCCGGTGTAGTTGATCGCAAGGTTGGCGGTCAGCGGGCCTGTCACGAACCGCGCTGTGCTGCGCATCCGCAGCTTGGCGGGGTTGAAGATTGTCCCTGCAAGCTGAGTTGCCGGAAGCTCTGCGGTGATCCGCTGTTCACTGTCGATCAAGCTGCCGGCGATCTCGAGACCGAGCGACCGTCCCTGCCCTAGAGCCTGATCCCAACTTAGCCGAGCGTCGATACCCTTGAGCGCCCACGCCGCCACATTGGTATTCCGGTTGTCTGCCACAGCGACAACTCTGGCAGGATCGTAGGGTGCTCCGGTAAAATTGGCGAGGCCGAACTGCGCACCTCCAATAAGTGCCGCCAAACTCGCAGGATCCGGCATAATGTCGATCAGGCTGGCATATCCCGGGTCGCTGAATGCAGCCAGGATGGACCCTGAAATCGGGCCGGTTACGCGATCGGTATACCGGATATCGTACCAAGATGCTGAGAAAGTGAGTTCTGGCAGCGCGGGGGGGCGCAGCTCGAGGCCTGCGGTCCAGCTGCGGGCGCGCTCGGGGCCGACATCGGGATTGCCCCCCGCAACCAATAGTATTGTGTCCGATCCATTGCCCGCCCCGACTATCGAAGCAGGGAGCAGGACCGTCTCATAAAAGATATACTGCTGATACAGGGTCGGTGCCTTGAACGAGCGCGACCAGCTGCCGCTGAGTGTCAAACCACCGACCGGCGAATAGATGATGCCAATTCGGGGAGTGGCGAGCTGGTCGAGTCCCGGATAATCCTCGTACCTTAGAGCAGCGGAAATTGTGAATTCGTCCAGACCGGGACGCGCGTTTCGCCGGGCTACGAACGGAAGATAGAGTTCCGCATACCCGAAGCGCGCTCGGCGCGTGATATCGAAGGCGGAATCGTAATTCGCGTCTTTACGAGCATAGTCGAGCCGGTTGTTTCGGAAGCCGGCTCCAATTGCGAGGCGGGCATCCCCTCCCGGCAGGTCGAACAGCGGACCTTCGGCCCCCGCCTCCAGCGTCGCGATTTCATTGAAGTATCGGCCTTGCGCAAGATTGGGTTCTGCGCCTTGCCTGACGATTGTCGTTCTGAAACGGCTCTGGTCACGCCCGTACACTCCCGAGATCTTGACCTGCCAGTCCCTCGCCAGATCGATCTCCATGGACGGTGAGATCGCGTAGCCTTCGAGGCGAGGATCACGCGAGATGCGGAAGACGGGTGCCCCGTTCGTGTCGCTCGAGTTCCGCCGCGAGTAGAAGCCGTCGACGGCGATGCGGACAGCGGGCGATATCTCCTGATGGGCCGCAAGGGTCACGGCATGACGCTGCATCTTCGGATAGAGAGTTACCTGGGGATCCAGCGATTGCGTGTAGCTTCGCTGATCAGCCGTAATATCGGAATTGTTCGCGAAGTCGTAGGCGAGCATGATACCGCCTCCATCCCAGATCGTGCCACCGACCAGATCGAATTGCTGACGGAAATAGCCACCATCGGTGCTGGCGCCGAGCTGACCGGAGGTCGTTAATCCCTCGAAATCACGACGCAGAACCACGTTGATTACACCGCCGACGGCGTCCGAACCGTACAGGGCGGACGCACCATCGGGGAGGACTTCAACCCGGTCCACGGCAGCAAGCGGGATGGCGGAAATGTCGACTCCCTGGTAGGCCGAATTATAGGGAACACGGTGTCCGTTGATTAGCGTCAGGGTCGCATCGGGTCCCAGGCCGCGCAGGTCCGGGCTTGACGCAGAATTCACATTATCGTTCCCGAGGCCGGCTCCCGAACCCACGCCAGGATTCTGTCCGCCGGCAAAATTCTGGGGCAATGTTCGGATAGCTTCGCCGAGGTCGATCTGACCGGCCTCGACGATGGCCTCGCGGTCAAGGGCAATTACTTCTCCTACGACGCGCGCCCCCCGAATACGCGTGCCGGTCACGACGATCGCATTCTCCTCGTCTTCGTCTTCTACAACTTCTGTTTGAGCCGGACTTGCGACGGCTTCGCCCGTCGTTTGAGCACAAAGCGGCTGCGCGGTCGAAGCCATTGCGGTTCCTGCGAACAAAGCCGCAGCAACTCTCGATTTTCTCATTTTAATCGCCTCCCAATTCGAATCCGGCGGGCCTTTTTGGCTTCGCCCCTGGGAGTTTGACGCACGAGAAAGCTGACACCTTAGTTTCAAAAGAAATCAGACTGAAGTGAAGGTTCGGTGCCTCAATCACGCCCGCGTGCCAAAGCGAGCCGAAGATGAGCTAGTGCCTTCATCATGTGATAATCGACGGTTGGCAGTGCAATGCCGAGTTCGCGATGAATTTGCCGATAGGACTTCTTCTCGAAGCGGTTCATGGTAAAGATGCGGGCGGTCTTTGTCGGCAATTCACCAAGCGCCGCTTCGAACGCTGCCATGGTCTCCTGAGTGTGCAGAGCGTCCTCTTGCGAGGCCCTCGCGGGAACGACTATATCATCGAGCAGGGGTTGCGTCCGAACCCGGCATTTCTTCCGCCGCGCTTCATCGACAACAAGATGGTAGGCTATTCTCCTCAGAAATCCCGCGGGATTTTCGAGACATGGTAGTTGCGGACTGGTTGCCGCGCGCAGGAAAACCTCTTGCGCAAGGTCGGCCGCACGCTGCGGACCTGTTCGGCGCGCAAGATAGGCGACCAGTCCAGCAGATTGCTCGCGGTAAAGAGTTTCCAATATTCGAGCGGTAAGAGTGGGATCGTGCTGCGGGCAACAACAGCCGGATCCTCGAACAGGATGTGGCCGGTTTTCGGCATTCGTATGGGACATGCAGCGATCTAGGAGGCGTCCGAGACCCTGTGACCGCTATCGCGACCAGGGCACGGGTTCCAGGTCTGTGCCGCCGTCTGGAGCAAGCCTTGCCCCTTGACCGGTTGCGGCCGCCGGGCCTTCGATGGACCGGCGTGCATGATGTCTGGCGGAGCTTGTCCACGCGGATGGTGCCAGCATTTCTTTCCGCGCAAGCATGATCCTGCCGAATTATGATTCCGGTGGCAACCCGCTTGTTTTGTGCAATTTTCCTACCTCCTGCCCAGAAATGGGGAGGTGACTCCCCATCTCTTGGAATGTCGGATAGAGCGCGAGGGCCATACCACTACCCTCCTGAAGGGAGGTGCTCCATGGCTCGACCATCCGGCGGCGAGACCCTGTTCGGCGCACTCGATCTCTGCGATTTCGCGCAGGAATTCCTGCGCCGAAACAACGCATATCGACGCGCATTCGATCGGACTTCGCAAAGCGGCATTAGCAATACGCGAACTGCAGCTTCTCGCCGTATGGCGAGGACATGGGGCCTCGAATTTCCCGATCGATCCCAAGCTTTCGTCGAAAGAGGCCCCTGCTATCTGGCGCGCCGAAGACAACCCACAGGTCGTCGTACTGGCTGCCGCTGACTGCGATGCTATTCTCGGCAGCGCGACTGTCGTTGCCGAGGAAGCAGATGACCAAGAGCGCCATCTTGTCCTGAACGAGCGATTCCAGCGCTACCGGCTAAAGGTCGTCAAACCCCTTCGAGGAGAAAGGGCCTCCTACCTTCTTTCAGTCGATGAGGCGCTTGAGATACGATTGACCGCATTGCAGTTCTTCAACTCGCGACCATCCGTCCAGACACTCAACACTGTTGCTTCGCCGCTACGGCCGACACCCTATCAATCGCACCGGTTCCTTCTGATGCTGAAGCTACTCGATGCTCTTGACGAAGCAGCAGGCAAAGCCCCAACCACTCGTGAACTCGCGAGTATCCTCGGATTGTCTCAGACCGATCTGCGTGCGATCGACTGGAAGACTTCATCCGCGCGCCGCCAAACGCAGCGTCTCGTCGTAGAAGCTCGCCGGATGGCGGCCTCAGGATATCGTGATCTACTTAGCGCGCGAGGACGGCGCGCTTCCCAAACGCCTTGAATGCACTATGGTTTTAATCGACCGCTGGGGCGTTTGCCGGGGTGGTCCTGTAAACTGACCCACAGGGTCGCAACTGCAACAGCGAGAGCGGATGGAATGGAACCCTCCGGTCCCGCATCGGGCAGGCGATCGGACTGCGGCGTGTTGGATGGCGCCCTGCCGATCGGATGGCGGGTCTATGCATTCTCACCTAGCCGAGCAATTCGCATCGGAACTCATCAACGTGCGCTCGGATGCCGAGCTCGACGGAGCGCTGGGGCAAGTTTCCCGGCGCCTGGGCTTTGATCACTTTGCGCTCAGCCTGGAGACGAGGTCGGTATCTCGGGACAATCCGGGTTTGCTCCTGCATGATTATCCCGACGAATGGGCCAAGGTTTACGTCGCCTTCGATCTCGCTGGCCAAGATCCGGTGCGCAGAGCCTGCGACAAAACTGTAATCGGGTTCGCCTGGGACTGGATCGACGACCTTGTTCCACTGACACGCGGCGATCGGCAGATGCTGGCAGTGGGTCGCGAGTGCGGCATCGGGAACGGTTATACCGTTCCCCGGCACCTCCCGGGTGTTGGACGCGGTACCTGCACTTTTGCCGTGAGGCCCGAGAAGAAATTACCGCGGAGGCTTTTCGCGTTAGCTGAAATGGTTGGAACGCTTGCCCTGAGCTGTGCTATAGGTTTGAGTGGCCAGTGTCCACAAAAGCCGGTGCCTGCTTTGAGCGACCGGCAGCGTGAATGTCTCTTGTGGGTCGCGCGGGGCAAAACGGCGGCCGAGGTCGCACTGATCTTAGGGATCAGCTCGGAGACAGTTCTCCAGCATCTCAAGATGGCCCGCGAGCGCTATCAGGTACACTGCAAGCAATCGCTCGTGGTTTCGGCACTGTTCGATGGACTGATAGGTTTCGGCGATATCATCCGTTGGCGCGATACGGCTTGACCAGGCTTGCTTCACTCCATATTTCGATATTTATCGAATCATTGGAGTAAGCGATGCAAGCCGATCGTGTTATCCGCGCCCTGTCTGCCCTGGCTCAGGAGCATCGCCTCGCTGCGTTCCGTCTGCTCGTGCAAGCAGGTGAGGAAGGGGTTGCCGCCGGCGTGCTGGCCGAAAAGCTCGACGTGCCTCCGTCTTCAATGAGCTTTCACCTTGCCCAGCTCGCCAATGCGGGGCTGGTCACCCAGCGGCGCGAAAGCCGCTCGATCATCTACTCTGCGGACTATGCCGCGATGAACGGCCTGATGGGTTACCTCACCGAAAACTGCTGCGGCGGCATGTCCTGTTCCGAGGATGCAGCCTGCCTTCCTTCTCCCCAACGAAAGAGCGCCTGATGAAACGCTTCCACGTGCATGTCGGCGTGACCGACATCGACAAGTCCATTGCCTTTTATTCGAGCCTGTTCGGTGCCGAGCCTGCCGTGCTGAAGGCCGAATACGCCAAGTGGATGCTTGACGATCCGCGCATCAACTTCGCGATCTCGATGCGCGAGGATGCGGCCAAAGGCATCGAGCATGTCGGCTTGCAGGTCGAGGACAAGGCCGAACTCGAAGAGGTCTATAGCCGTCTCAAGGCAGCCGACCGTCCGGTGCTGGAAGAAGGCGCGACGACCTGTTGCTACGCGCAATCGGAAAAGAGCTGGATCGCCGATCCTGATGGCGTGGTGTGGGAAGCCTTCCTGACCGAAGGCGATAGCACAACCTACGGCGGCAGTCCCGATCTCGACCAGCTCGCTTCCGCTAACGCCGCGTCAAGCGCTTGCTGCGCGCCGCAACTGGCCCCGGCCAAGACTTCCTGCTGCTGAGGCAACCCATGTCCGATCAACCGCTGAACGTGCTGTTCCTGTGCACGGGTAATTCCGCTCGCTCGATCTTGGGCGAAGCCATCCTCAACCATGACGGCAATGGCCGTTTCAAGGCCTACAGCGCCGGAAGCAATCCGACCAGCAGGGTGAACCCCTGGGCGATCCATACGCTCAAGACACTGGGCTATCCGGCAGAGGGCTATGCCTCCAAGAGCTGGAGCGAGTTTGCCGATGGACCAGAGTTCGACTTGATCTTCACCGTGTGCGACAGCGCGGCGGCGGAAACCTGCCCGGTCTGGCCGGGACGTCCGACCTCGGCACACTGGGGCATTCCCGACCCGGCGGCAGTCGAGGGCAGCGATGCTGAGAAGGCAGCGGCCTTTCTCGACGCCTACCGTATGCTCAAGCGGCGGATCGACCTGATGTTGGCGCTCCCGATTGCGAGCTTAGAACAGATGGCCTTGCGCGAAAAGCTGCAAGCCATCGGCCACGAGGCAGACAATCAATGACTGCCGCCACCGCTGACATCGACGCCCGCGCAGCGGGGCTTGGCCTGTTCGAGAAATGGCTTTCGGTCTGGGTCGGAGGGGCAATCCTTGTCGGGATTGCGCTTGGCAATATTGTACCCGGCATCTTCGCCTCGCTTGCTGCCATCGAATACGCCTCGGTTAATCTTGTCGTCGCGCTGCTGATCTGGGCGATGATCTTCCCGATGATGGTCGCGGTCGATTTCGGTGCGGTGCGCCGCGTCGGTGACAAGCCAAAAGGGCTCATCATCACGGTGGTGGTCAACTGGCTCATCAAGCCCTTCACGATGGCGGCGCTGGGCGTGCTGTTCTTCGAGGTTGTCTTTGCCGACCTCATTGCACCTGCCGATGCACAGCAGTATATCGCTGGCCTGATCCTGCTGGGTGCGGCTCCTTGCACCGCGATGGTGTTCGTGTGGTCGCAGCTCACCAAGGGCGATCCTGCCTATACGCTGGTGCAGGTCGCGGCGAACGATCTGATCATGATCGTTGCCTTCGCGCCCATTGTTGCGCTGCTGCTCGGCGTTACCGACATTGCGGTACCCTGGGAGACGCTGCTGCTCTCGGTCGCGCTCTATGTGGTCGTGCCGCTGGCAGCGGGAGCCTTTGTACGGCATCGACTGCTGGGGACGCATGGCGGCAGTGAAGCGGCGGTATCCGAGTTCACCGGACGCATAAAACCGCTCTCCATTCTTGGTCTTCTGCTAACGGTGGTCCTTTTGTTCGGATTCCAGGCGGAAACTATCGTTGCCCGCCCACTGCTGATCGCACTCATCGCCGCGCCAATCATTGTACAGAGTTACGGAATCTTTTTCATCGCGTATGGTGCCGCCAAGGCCTGGAAAGTTCCGCATACAGTTGCCGCGCCCTGTGCGCTGATCGGAACGTCCAACTTTTTCGAGCTGGCCGTCGCTGTAGCCATCGGTCTGTTTGGCATTGGCAGCGGTGCGGCATTGACGACGGTTGTGGGCGTACTTGTAGAAGTGCCTGTCATGTTGTCGCTGGTAGCGATTGCCAATCGCACGCGTGGGATATTTCCTTCAGCCCAATAAGGATTTGCCTCATACCGGTCTGGGGGCGAGCAAGATAACGCCGGCGCCTACGAGGCAGATCGCCACGCCCAGAGTGTCCCACCGATCGGGCTTCACGCCTTCTGCGATCCAAAGCCACAATAACGCGGATAGGATGTAGACCCCGCCATAGGCAGCGTAAGTCCGGCCTGCATGCTCCGCATCGACGAGCGTTAGCAAAAAGGCAAAAAGGACAAGTGAAGCCACGCCCGGAACAAGCCACCAGGCCGACTTATCCATGCGCAACCACGCCCAGAAAGCGAAACAGCCCGCAATTTCAGCAATTGCAGCACCGAGATATGCGAGGAAGGTCATCATCTGATCTCTATCGAGATTTCGACTGTCGATCGCAATCCGGATTACCCGGTGATGGCTTTACTGGACCAAGCGAGGCGCATCTATGATAGCATGGAGCCAAGATCGGAGCCAACGCTCGGATATACCGACACCATTTTCTTGAGATCGCTTGTTGTCAGTCCAAGTCGGATGGCCAAACCGAAGAAATTGATGATCTCGCCATACTCCGGTCCGAGCAAATGGGAGCCGAGGATGGTGTCACTGTCTTTGTCGATGATTACCTTGGTGGCAGCGCAACTTTCGCCAACGCGAAGGTTGGAATACCAGTCGCCGGTGTCATTTTCGACGACGCGGATATCA
>MDTG01225073.1_pt1 | contig 12304 bp, 11 predicted proteins | sample 811421 | NCBI WGS metagenome assembly MDTG01 (sample SAMN05326645, study PRJNA326480) | marine metagenome | isolation source: seawater | place: Pacific Ocean: South East | collected 2011
TATAAGGAATTCCTTTTGGCATCACCACGTCAAAAGCCGAAAGACGGTCTGAGGCGATCATCACCAGTTGATCATCTTCGAAAGCATATACATCTCTCACCTTTCCTTTGTATACTGATTTTTGTCCAGGAAAATTATAATCGGTCTTTATTAGAGTATTACTCATTTCTTTAAAATCGGTTGATTTATTTTTATTTACTCGTTGTGTTCTATTGTTTTGTAGGCCGCGATGATCTTTTTCACCAATCGATGACGAATCACATCTTTATCGTCCAAATATACCATCCCTACACCTTTTACGTCTTTTAAAACCAAAAGCGCTTCTTTTAATCCGGATACTGTTCTTCTAGGTAAATCGATCTGGCCAGGATCGCCGGTAATAATAAATTTAGCATTTTTCCCCATTCGGGTTAAAAACATTTTCATTTGTGCATGGGTAGTATTTTGTGCTTCATCTAAGATTACAAACGCATTATCCAAGGTTCTACCACGCATAAAGGCTAATGGGGCTATCTGTATCACTCCTTTTTCGATAAAAGATTCAAGTCTTTCTGCCGGGATCATATCGCGTAATCCATCATACAATGGCTGCATGTAAGGATCCAGTTTTTCTTTAAGATCTCCCGGTAAAAATCCAAGGTTCTCCCCCGCTTCCACCGCGGGACGAGTAAGAATGATCCTTTTAACCTCTTTTTCTTTTAAAGCTTTAACCGCTAGGGCTACACCGGTATACGTTTTTCCGGTTCCCGCCGGGCCTATAGCAAATAACAGATCGTTCTTTTTACTAAGATCTACCATTTTACGCTGGTTGGCGGTTTGTGCTTTGATTAATCTACCGCTTACGCCATGCACCAAAACCTCTCCGCTTTCTTTAGAAGATTGATATTCTTCCTTACTTTCACTCGTTAAGACGCGCTCAATAACATTTTCATCCAGTTTATTAAACTTTCCAAAATGCTCGATAAGCATGGTAAATCGCTTATCGAATTCTTCCAGCATTTCTTCATCTCCAAAAACTTTTATTTTACTTCCTCGTGCTACGATTTTTAACTTCGGAAAATATCTTTTTAAAAGTTCAATATGTTCATTACCCTGCCCAAAAAAATCTCTGGGACTAATCTCTGAAAGTTCGATTACAAGTTCGTTCAAAAGCCTTTGTTTTAGTTAAAATTTGGTGGTTATAAGCATAAACTACCTCTGGGAAAGCCCATAAGTCATTTATTATGATTTCTTTATTTCAATACCTCCTATCCCGATAGCTATCTAGATAAGAACCGGAGCATTTAATCTCGATTATCGAGTAAAATTCTTACCGGTTAAATTTGTGTTCCAAATATCAGGATTTATTTTTGCAGCCTGATTTATCGCCATATTTTTGGCGCAATTTTAAGGTTGGAAGAACAAAATAAAAGTATCTTCGCTCCTTATACAAACTTAAGGAAATTTAGCCTTTACAACTTAAAAAAATATTAACAATCACTTATGGCAATCATTACCTTAACAACCGATTTTGGGCAGAAAGATTACTTTGCAGCAGCGGTTAAAGGAGCTGTTTACAGCGAACTTGATGATGTTAGGATTGTTGATATTTCGCATTGTATCTCTCCTTTTCATATTAGCGAAGCGAGTTATATTATTAAAAATGCTTACAAAAGCTTTCCAAAAGGAAGCATTCATATAATAGGAATTGATTCAGAATTAACGCCAGAGAATAAACATCTGGCCGTATTGTTGGACGATCATTATTTTCTTTGTGCCAACAATGGTATTTTGTCATTATTGGCTTCAGAAATTAAGCCTGAAAAAATCGTAGAAATCAATATCCACGATAAGATTGAATCCAACTTTCCTGTGCTGGATATTTTTGTGAAAGTAGCCTGTCATATTGCACGCGGTGGTACTTTAGATGTTATAGGAAAAAATATTCAGGAGATTAAATATCTAAAACAAATTGAGCCTTTAATCAACTCAGATAAAAACCAGATTATCGGGCATGTAATTTATATTGATAATTATGGGAATGTGATTACCAATATTTCCAGGAAATTATTCGAGAATATAGGCAAAGGAAGAAATTTTACCATTAGTGCAAGAATGGTCACCTTTAGTAAGGTACATGAAACTTATAGTGACTGCATTAACTTTAAGATAGAAAAAGAAAAACGCGGCGAAGAAGATGGTAAAAAACTAGCTGTATTTAATTCGGCCGGATATATCGAACTGGCCATTTATAAAAGTAATCCCTTAACTGTGGGCAGCGCGGCCAGCCTCTTTGGATTACAAAATCGTGATACCGTAACTATAAAATTTGAAGCTTATGCTAGTAAGGATCGTAAAGCTGAGCTTTAGCCCTGAAAATATCGATGCTTTTTTAAAAATCTTTGAAAATACCAAAGAGCAAATTCGCAATTTTAAAGGTTGTATGCATTTAGAATTATATCGTGACAAAGACAATACCAGTCAATTTTTTACGTATAGTTACTGGGAAAATGAAAATGCATTGGAAAATTATCGAAATTCTGCATTTTTCAAGGTCGTTTGGAGCAATACCAAAATTTTGTTTAATGCGAAACCAGAAGCCTGGAGTGTTGATCAACTTTGGGTTTCAGATCAAAATTAAGTCGCTTTGTTAGCTATTTTAAATAAAGAAATACAATCTTTTTTTGCCACTCCTATAGGCTATCTGGTCATTGGGATATTTTTGGTGGTTAGCGGCCTGTTTTTATTTGTGTTTACAGGAGAGTATAACATTTTAGATAGCGGTTTCGCTACTATCAAGCCGTTCTTTAATATGGCGCCTTGGATTTTTATCTTTCTGATCCCCGCCATTTCCATGAAAAGCTTTTCTGAAGAACAGAAACTAGGTACCATGGAGCTCTTACTTACTAAACCTTTATCGATCGCTAAACTAATATTTGGCAAATACCTGGGAGCTTTACTATTAGTGATTTTAGCAATTGTTCCTTCGGTTATTTACGTGATCTGCATTTCAGAGTTAGGTCGAACTCCTGGAAATTTTGATTTAGGAGCAACTTTAGGGAGTTATCTGGGACTATTGTTTCTGAGTGGTTGTTATACCGCCATCGGGATATTTTCTTCCAGCTTAACCAAAAACCAAATCGTAGCTTTTATTATAGCTGTTTTTATATGTTTTTTGAGTTTCTTTTTATTTGAAGGAATTTCCGGATTATCAATCTTTGAAGCCCCGGAATACGGAATAGAATACTTCGGAATTAGCTATCATTACCGCAGTATTAGCCGGGGAGTTGTAGATACCCGCGATCTTATTTACTTTTTAAGTTTTATTGCTTTGTTTTTAAAGCTTACGCACTTCAGAATAAAAAATCTAAGAAATAACTAATCTTGAAGCAGTTTTCGAAATATAAATCGGTTGTTTTATTTATCGTAATCTTAATTGCGATAAACTTTGTTGCTTCACACTATTTTGAACGTTTAGATCTTACACAGGACAAGCGCTACACTCTTTCCAAAGCTTCCGAGGAAATTATAGCCGATATCAAAGACCCCATCATTATCGATGTATTTTTAAAAGGTGACTTTCCTTCAGAATTTAGACGCCTGCAAAACGAAACCCGTCAAATCCTTGAAGAATATACAGCTAAAAACAGCAATATCAGCTTTAATTTTATAGACCCTTTAGCTGAAGATGCCAATGCGCAACAGGTGGCTCAACAGTTTTACCAGATGGGCATGTCTCCCGCACGCATAAATGTCATGGAAAACGGGCAAAATAGCGAAACGATTATTTTTCCCTGGGCCATGGCCAATCTTGGTGAAAAATCGGTACGTATTGGTTTGCTTAAAAATCAGTTAGGAAGCAGTGATGAAGATCGTGTGACCAACTCGGTCCAACAATTAGAATACGCTTTTACTGATGCGATAAACAAGCTAATTTACCCCAGGGAAAAGAAAATTGCAGTGATGCGCGGTAATGGTGAATTGCCCAATGCTAATATTGCCGATTTTGTAAAGACGCTTCAACAATATTATTTTATGGCGCCTTTCACTTTAGATTCAGCTGCGGTGAATCCGCAAAAAACACTAAAGGAATTAAGGGAATATGATCTTATCATTGAAGCAAAACCAACCCAACCTTTTACTGAGAACGAGAAATATATTCTGGATCAATACACCATGAACGGTGGAAAATCACTGTGGCTTACCGAAAGTGTTGCGATGGAAAAAGACAGCCTATTAAATCCCAACGGCTCAGCCTTTGCTTTACCACAAAACCTTAATCTGGGGGATTTCTTCTTTAGTTATGGCTTAAGAATTAACCCCAGCCTTGTAAACGATCTATATTCGGCACCAATTATTCTGGCTACCGGGAATGGTAACGATACCCGATTTAATCCCTATCCATGGTTTTATAGTCCGCTTACCACCTCCCCTAACGACCATCCAATCATCAATAATATAGAAGCGGTAAAATTCGATTTTGTAAATCCTATAGACACATTAAAAAACAACATCAAAAAAACGATATTATTAACTAGTTCTCCAAAATCGAAGGTTGAAGGGACTCCTCGTGAGATCAGTTTAAATATCGTTGGTAAAGAACCAGATATTGCGTCGTATACTGATGGGAAACAAGCGCTCGCCGTTTTACTGGAAGGCGAATTTACTTCAGTATACAACAAGCGCTTAAAACCCTTTAAAATACGGGATAATTTAGACCAAAGCAAACCTACTGCAATGCTGGTAATTTCGGATGGAGACGTGATCAAAAATGATCTTCAACAAGGGGAACCACTAGCGCTTGGATTTCAAAAATATACCGGTACTACCTATGGTAACAAAGAGTTTTTACTGAATGCCGTTAACTATATGTTGGATGACCGGGGACTAATGGACATTCGTACCAAAAAAGTAACGATCGCATTTTTGGATCCGCAAAAAACTGCTGCTGAACGTAGCAAATGGCAATTGATAAGCATTGCATTACCGCTATTGATATTGGGCATTTTTGCGCTGCTTTATACCTGGCTTAGACGCAAGAAATATATCAGGAAGAAATAATGCCTTCAAAAAATTCCTGATTTTCGACATATTAACAATTTAACAGGGTGGTTTTTCAAAAAAGCACTGGAAGATAGCAGTTTACTTGTCAACAAATTCAATTTAATGTTAATAAAAACTCCTTTCAGCTGCTTCAATTTTTACAGGATTAAAATATCTTTGTAAGTGATTCTAAATAAATCAATAAAAAGCCAATGAAATTTATTGTATCCAGCAGTTATTTGCTGAAACAGCTTCAGATACTTGGTGGGGTTATTAATAATAACAACACTTTGCCGATATTGGATAATTTCCTTTTTGATTTGAACAATGACGAGTTAACAGTTTCTGCTTCAGATTTAGAGACTACCATGTCTGCTAAATTAAATGTAGAATCTGATTCTGAAGGAAAAATCGCGGTACCGGCCAAACTTCTTTTAGATACGCTAAAAACTTTTCCAGAGCAACCTTTAACTTTTGTTGCCGAGGATAATCATACGATAGAGCTTAGCTCTAATCATGGTAAATACGCACTGGCTTATGCCGATGGTGAAGAATTCCCTAATCCTGTAAGTCTTGAAGATCCAAGCAATACAGTGATCGAAGGTGATATTCTTTCTTCAGCCATTAGTAAGACTATTTTTGCCTCTGGTAATGATGACCTTCGCCCGGTAATGAGCGGCGTGTTCTTTCAGTTCTCTACAGAAGGCTTAACTTTTGTCGCTACAGATGCCCATAAATTGGTAAAGTATTCCCGCGAAGATGTGACGGCTTCACAAACGGCAGAATTTATTATGCCCAAGAAACCGCTTAATCTTTTAAAAGGAATTCTTGCGGGTAGCGAAAGCGAAGTGCTTATCGAATATAATGAGAGTAATGCTAAATTTACTTTTGATGATACCACATTAATTTGCCGTTTAATCGATGGTAAATACCCAAATTACGAAGCGGTAATCCCAAAAGAAAATCCTAATAAACTTACCATAGAGCGTAACCAGTTTTTAAGTTCGGTAAGAAGGGTATCTATTTTCTCTAATAAAACAACGCATCAGGTACGTTTAAAAATCGCCGGAGCCGAGTTAAATATTTCTGCGGAAGATGTAGATTACAGCAACAAAGCTGAAGAGCGTTTAACTTGTGGTTACCAGGGAGATGATATGCAAATTGGTTTTAACTCCAGATTTCTTACCGAAATGCTGAATAATTTAAATTCAGATGAAGTACAGTTAGAAATGAGTTTACCTAACCGTGCCGGAATCTTAACTCCGGTTGACGGATTAGATCCGGGAGAAAAAATTACAATGCTGGTAATGCCGGTAATGTTGAATAACTAATAAATAGACAGCTCTAAAATAGGATTCTATTTTATATAAAATTAAAACCCATTCAGTAAACTGAATGGGTTTTTGCTTTTCGATTGATGCATGAAACCAAAGTTGATTCTTTAGTTTGATATTGTATATATTATTGGATGATTCTAATCGTCATTGGGTAATTCGTTGGCTCTCCATTAGAAGCTTTGATCGCATTGATAATAGGAAAAATTAACCCCAGGATACCTACTAAAATTAAAAACAAAAATCCTAAACCAAATAAAAATATCAACGGAATACAAACTATTGAATAAATAAATAGACTAATCTGAAAATTTATGATCTCTTTCCCCTGCTCGTCCATATCCTGAATTTTATCTTTTTGTGTTGCCCATAAGATCAGCGGTACGATAAAACCTCCTATTCCGGTAACAAAATCCAGTAACTGACTCAAATGCATAATCATTAACATTTGCCTGTCTTCTCGCATTGCACTATACGTTTCCATAATTTTTTGATGGTATTTTGATGGTTAATAAACGTTCCTAAAAAAAAGAACTACACTTAAAAGACGAATAAGCTCAAGGAATGTTACAGTTTTCTACAAAATCTTTGCATACGCTCTTTCTTTATTATCTTTGCAGGCATGAAATTAAACGATACCATTGTTGCGCTTGCTACCCCTTCGGGAGCGGGAGCTATTGCTGTAATTCGAGTTTCGGGACCAGAAGCTATTTCGATTGTTGCCCCACTTTTTAAGGCAAAAAGTAAGAAAAAATTAGAAGAACAGCCTACCCATACCCTTCATTTAGGAAATATTGTAGATGGACAGCGCAATTTAGATGAAGTTTTAATTTCAGTGTTTCGAGCACCTAAATCGTATACCGGCGAAGAAACTATCGAAATTAGTTGCCACGGCTCTCCTTATATTCAGCAGGAGATTATTCAGCTTTTGGTAAGAAGTGGTTGTCGCTCTGCAGAAGCCGGAGAATTTACACTTAGAGCATTCCTAAATGCTAAAATGGATTTGAGTCAGGCGGAAGCGGTAGCCGATTTAATCTCTTCTGAAAATGCAGCCTCTCATCAAATGGCCATGCAACAAATGCGCGGTGGTTTTTCCAACGAAATTCAGCGTTTACGGGAAGAATTATTGAACTTTGCCTCTCTGATCGAATTAGAACTCGATTTTGCCGAAGAAGATGTTGAATTTGCGAATCGCGATCAGTTTAGGAATCTGGTAGCCAGAATCCAAAAAGTTTTAAAACGCCTGATCGATTCTTTTGCGACAGGAAATGTATTGAAAAATGGCATTCCCGTTGCCATCGTTGGAGAACCCAATGTTGGTAAATCCACCCTGTTAAATGCTTTATTAAATGAGGAACGTGCCATTGTTTCTGAAATTGCCGGAACCACCCGGGATGTTATTGAAGATGAGCTGGCTATAGGAGGCGTTGGTTTCCGATTTATCGATACTGCCGGTATTAGGGAAACCAAAGATGTGGTAGAAAGTATCGGTATAAAAAAGACGTTCGAAAAAATAGGCCAGGCACAGGTCGTTATTTACCTATTTGATACTTCACGATTAAGCAAAATAGAATTCGCTGAAGGAAGTGTAGCTAAAGATCAGCTTCAGGGAAATGAAACTTCGCTGAACATGATACAAGTAGAGATTGAAAAAATAAAGAATAAATATCCACAAAAACCACTGGTGATTATAGCCAATAAGATCGATCAGTTAACAGAAGAGCAGGTTGAAATTTTAACTTCCAGAATTCCGGATCTTCATTTGCTTTCCGCCAAAACCGGATTAGGTGTTGAAGAATTAAAAGAGAAATTATTAAATTTTGTGAATACCGGTGCACTTCGTAACAACAACACCATTGTGACCAACAGTCGTCACTACAATGCTCTTCTAAAAGCACTGGAAGAAATCAATAAAGTTGAAGATGGCTTAAATATGGATCTATCAGGCGATTTACTGGCTATCGATATCCGACAAGCCTTACATCATTTTGGAGAAATTACCGGTGAAATAACTAATGATGATCTACTGGGTAATATTTTTGCTAATTTTTGTATCGGCAAATAGACAGAACTTTTATTTGATATCATTTAAATGTAAATAACTGCAAATCAAATAATTGTTGATAACTTATTAAATCTTATTTTCTCTTAATATAGCTATTTTTATACTTTTATTGTGTCTCATGTGTGTCTCAAAGATGGCGAGACACAAAAATTTGTGTCGCAATGATAAAGGCTCATTTAAGAAAGAAAAAGTTAAAAACAGGAAAGCAGAGTTTGTATATCGAGTATTATAAAGGTACCCAAACACTGGCTAATGGAAAAATCAAGCACCTTAGAGAATACGAATACCTTCAACTCTATTTAATACAAAACCCAAAATCAGCTGACGAAAAGAAAAAAAATAAAGAACAACTAGAGTTAGCTAAACAAATCTTAGCTATTCGTCAAGCTGAAATCTATCAGGGAAAGTTTAAAATTCAAAACAACCATAAAGGCAAAACCACTCTTCTATCCTTTTATGAGCAAAAGAAAGAAGAACGTTACCAAACCAAAGGAAATTATGATAATTGGGATGCTGCTCAAAAGCATTTGGAACGGTATTGTCCTGCTCATATCACTTTCAATGATGTTGATGTGGAATTCATTAAAGGATTTAGAAAACACCTTGATACAGTTGCTGTTACCAAGAGCAAAAAAAAGCTTTCACAGAATACCAAGCATACCTATTTCAATAAATTCAAGGCTTGCTTGAATGCCGCTTTTGATGAAGGATATCTGAAAGAAAACCTCATTAAAAAAGTCAAAGGGTTTTCTATGGGAGAATCGACGAGAGAATATCTCACTCATGGCGAACTTCAAAGATTATCGCAAACACCTTGTAAGATCCCTTTACTAAAACGTGCCTTTCTCTTTTCAGCATTGACCGGGATCCGGTGGTCTGATGTCAATAAATTAAAATGGTCTGAGGTACGTGATGAAGGCATAGATGACTCGGGAAATGCTATTTTCAGAATTGTTTTCCAACAAAAGAAAACCGAAGGGGTCGAATATTTGTATATCTCCCAACAGGCCAGAGAGCTTTTGGGTAAAAGAAAAGATTCTAAGGAACGTGTGTTCAAAGGACTTCGCTACAGTGCACATATGAACCTTCAATTACTTCGTTGGTGTATGTTTGCCGGTATTACAAAGCACATCACGTTCCATTCAGCGAGACATACCAATGCGGTATTGTTGTTAGAGAATGGTGCGGATATCTATACGGTTTCAAAACGATTAGGACATAAAGAAATAAGGACTACCGAGATTTATGCCAAAATTATAGATAAGAAGATGAAAGAGGCTGCTAACTTGGTTCCGAAACTGGAATTGGATGGCATCGGTTAAACATGTACTAAAATACCTAAACTGACTTAAAGTGAGCATTCTTATAGCCACAAAAACACATTTCCTTGATTTTGATTGTTAATAACTTTGATTTTCAGAGTTTTGAGGTGATTCTACTTGCCAGCAATTCATATCCTTTCGTATTCGATTTAATTAGTCTCATAAATTATAAATCCATTTGCAGTGAATTAACCACAACAATCTGTTTATCAATTATTTGTGGATAAAAAATTAACATTTATTAAAGTTTACACCTTTCTTCTTTTTACTTTTATTTCAAGAATTCTACGAAAAGAAACAAAGCGCTTTGTTCATTATTAATCTTTAAATCGGATAAAATGGACAACATCAAATTAGAAGAGAAACTCGATAGAATTGAAAACCTTCTATTGGGTTCTAAAAAAGTACTCACCTTGGAAGAAGCTTGCGATTACACCGGTATATCGAGGAGTTATCTTTACAAGCTGACCTCTGCCGGTATCATACCCCATAGTAAGCCTAATGGGAAAATGATATTCTTCGACATCGATCGCCTTAATGAATGGCTTTTAAGGAATGACCGAAAATCCACGTGCGAGATTAAAAACCAGGCACTGGATTATGTCTTGAAGAAGCGATAGGCTTTAACTCTCATCGCTATTTACATTTACCTCATTAGCCTGTATTTCACATACAGGTTGTAAATCATAGTTATATGAAAACAATACCATACATAAGGGTCGGAACTACCTATTACAAATTAGTGAAAGCCCCAACAATATCCGGGCATTTTAATGAATTGCTTGTTTCATGGAATGAACATTTGATTAAACAGGATCACGGAAAGGATTTTTTGAGCAAGGTTCCTAAATACGACGGATTTACCTGCATCCCAAACCATATCAATTTCAAGAAGGAGTATCATAACTTTTATAATATCTATTCGCCTCTTAGAAATATTCCAAAAGAAGGAAATATTGAAAAGACTTTATCCTTTATTAATCACATTTTCGGAGAGCAGGAAGAATTAGGTTTGGACTATCTACAATTATTATATCAAAAGCCAACCCAAATCCTACCCATACTTTGTTTGGTATCCAAGGAAAGGAGTACCGGGAAAAGTACTTTTCTAAAATGGTTAAAAGAAATTTTTGAAAACAACCTCACCTATTTGACCAATGACAGTTTTGGAAGCCAGTTTAATTCAGATTGGACAAACAAGCTGCTAATCTGTATAGATGAAGTCCTTTTCAATAAGGAGGAACTGACCGAGCGTATCAAATACCTGAGTACAACCAACAGGAATAAATTAGAGGCTAAGGGCAAGGATAAAAGAGAAGTTGAGTTTTTCGGCAAGTTCATTCTTTGCAGTAATAACGAAGATAATTTTATCAAAATAGATGCCAACGAAACCCGTTTCTGGATTCGGAAAATCCAGTCCTTAAAAAATGAAGAGACAGACTTTTTGGAACAGCTTATACAGGAAATCCCCGCTTTCCTTTATTTCCTGATAAACCGAAAGCTTAAAACCATTCAGGCTACCCGAATGTGGTTCACTCCACAGGAAATTTATACCCCAGCCCTTAACCGGTTGGTGAAGCACAACAGGAACAGGGTGGAAAAAGAACTGGCGAGCATTCTTTTAAGTGCTATGGACAAGTTTGAACTGGATTCAATTGATATATGCCCCATTGATGCATTACACATACTGAATAAGACAAGGGTACGGACTGACCTCACACAACTGAGGCGTCTATTGAAAAGGGATTGGAAACTGGAAAACCAGAAAAACTCCAACAGCTATCAAAAAATTACCATTTGGAGCAATGGGGAAATCAATATGGAGGATGCCAAAGGAAGGTACTTCTCTGTTCAAAAGGAATTTTTGACACAAAATTTTGATGAATTGATGACAGGTTAAGCAATTACCAGATTTTATATGGTCTAAGGCTGTCATCAAATTATCATCATTCTTTCATCAAAATAAAAAGTGATGACAGGAACTTGGATAATACAATCAGAAATGATGAAACGATGAAAAAATGATGACGCTGTTAATACAGTACTGTAAAGGGATAAGCAGGGATTGTCATCAAATCATCAAAAAAACACCATAAAAACAACGCAGATGAAAAAAGAAATATTGAATTGTGAAAAAGCCCGTAGTATTTGCATCGTGCAGACACTCGCAAAACTAGGGCATTCTCCCAATCGGAAATCGGAAAAAGAAGCTTGGTTTCTAAGTCCTTTCAGGTCAGAAACCCAAGCCTCTTTTAAAGTCTCTTTGAAACAGAACTATTGGATAGACTTCGGAACTTTTGAAGGAGGCAATGTTATTGATCTGGTTGTCAAATTGAACCATTGTTCCGTAAAGGATGCATTAAGCTTTCTATCAGGCGGTATTCCTTGTTTTTCTTTTCACCGGCAGCCGGTTTTTGAAAAGAATCCCGGAAAAATAGAAATTCAAAAAGTACAGACCATTCAGCATATTGGGCTAATCAATTATTTGAAGTCGAGAAAAATACCGGTTTTAACAGCAAATAGATACTGCAACGAGGTTTGGTACCGACATAAAGAAAAAA
>MDTG01099345.1_pt1 | contig 12303 bp, 8 predicted proteins | sample 811421 | NCBI WGS metagenome assembly MDTG01 (sample SAMN05326645, study PRJNA326480) | marine metagenome | isolation source: seawater | place: Pacific Ocean: South East | collected 2011
AATCCGCTGCAGAACTTGCGAAGTGGTAGGGTGATTCCGACAATTCACGTGAACAGATTGGATAGCCCTTACAGTTGAAAGATGCCTGGTTAAGTCATCTGCAAATGACCTACTGAGGACGGTTTTCCCACTACCGACGTTCCCGGTAATGACGGCACGGCACGACATTCCCGGTGTTCCTATCGATGCAAACATACTGGCCAATTGTTCCTGATCCTCCTCGCGGCCGACGACTTTTGGAGGCACCCAATCATAGGAAAGTGGCGCTGCATCGAGTAAGATGAGGCCCGCGCCAATCCGATTCAGGTATTCAGCCATCGCTGGCTCCCACTGTTGGCTGTTCTTGAAGATATGGAATGCCACACACTCAAGCGCCCCTGATGGGGATGAATATCATACTCCGGACGATCAATGAATTTGGTCAAATTTGTAACCATTTTCCCATTTCTTTTCACCCAATGCAACTTCGAGTTCGTAGGGAGTAATCATTGGCTTGGCATACTTGACAGCATCATCAATAGCGATTCGGGGACAAGCAGTGTTCACAAACACATCAACTGGGTAGAAATCAATTAATTCGGGACCTACGTGTTCCATTGCTAGTAGGAAGCCTTTTTTGCCATGTTTCTCCAGTTTTCTCTTCATTCTCAGTGCCAAATTTCTCCTCATTTGTCCTGGTTTGGCACCAATCAAAATACCAAATCTTTCTTTGTCCATTGAAGACATGATTAGTCCGGAACGTTGCCTTAGGATTCTCTCAATCCTTTCTCTTCCCATTTCTTTAGCATCACCAGAGTAAGGGTCCAACATTGCTAGTGGTTTTCCTGTATGTAATACCAAACCAATTGGATGGAAATCACCACTTCCTAAGAACACATAATGGCCAACTGTTGGATCATCACCAGAATAGTTGCATCCGAGAACTTGGCCTGGGAATGACAGTCGGGCGCCACCAACAGGTATAGTCACATCAAATCCGGCATCCTCAAAGTGTTTCTTGAAAGTTGGTAGAAGGTGCAAGTGTTGTATGCTTCCTACCAAACCAAGTTTTGTATCAGTTAAGGGGGCAACTCTTCCAACCATGTCTTCAAACCGATCTAATGCCTCCAATTCAGATAAGACTGGGCCAGACGAATCATTGAGCCGACTTCTTGCAATTTCTCGGTGTGCATGAAGGTAAGGTAGAACAGGTGCAATCTCAGGGTTTCCATCATATGTGACTGCGATGAATTGAGTTGGCATTCCAGATTCAATGTTCATCTGTGAATGGCCCATGTGTGCCACTAATTGCACTCCAATATTTTGCATCTTATCGTGAACCAAGTCACATGCACCATAACAGGGGTCGGCTGAAAGAACGACCTGTGCCGATGTTTCAGTTTCAATTTCATCCATCATCTCTAGAGCCTGCATCTTCAGGCCTTCAGGTACTTGAAGTGCGACCAATTTGAGATCATTTGCCTTGATTCTTTCAACTAATTCTGCGAGTTGAAAGTCATGTCTCCCCAAATCCATCTAATCACCTTTCGATGTTTTTGTACTCAAACCTTGAGTCCGCTTCAAAACTCCGTCCCTGCTCTCCTTGATGAATCCACCCTTTGGGAAAAACCAACAAAGCACCTAATCAAGAACAGTGATTTTGCCATCGACCATTTCAATTCGAACCAAACTGTTGAGTGGCCATTCACCTTCTGATCGAATTTTATTCATACCATTCCCTTTTTCAAAAACTATCCAGCAATCTTGAACAATAGCACCAGTCCCTTCAACCGCTTTCAAAATAGGGTGCAGGGTGCCGCCAGTACTGACGACATCATCGACGATTAGGACGCGCATCCCACTTTCAATATCGTTCAGGTATAGATTTCCTTTTGAATATCCAGTTGACTGGTCTATAGCAACCTCTCCGGATAGTCCGTAAGATCTCTTTCGACAAATGACGAGAGGTTTTCCACTGGATAGGCAGAGTGCTGCAGCCAATGGAATACCCATAGCTTCAATCGCCAAAATGATGTCGACCGATTCCCAATCTACATTTTCTGAGATTAAATCTCTTGCAGCTGAAAGTAATTGAGAAGATTGTCTTGGTACTCCATCAGATAGCGGGTGTACGAAGTAAGGGTATCCTTCTTTCCAAACAACGGGTGCCTCCAAGACACTCTCTTTCAGCAATTCAACACGCATGTCGATGGTCGTTGTCTGCTCGCCCATGGACAGCGAGCAGGCGCCTCTTTATTGAAGAATTTGATTAAAAAAAAAGCCCCCCAAGGGCGCCGAAGCGCCCTTGAGGGACATGTGTGTTATCTTGGGTTTACTTTCAGAGTGGTTTTACTTACTCTTCTTCGCTAGGGATGTTCTCGTTGATGATGTTACCCAATAGGGCACCAGCGCCAAGGAATACACCATCCAACAACCATGGTAGTGCCACGTTTACAGTGTCACCAGCTTCGTTCATGAGAACTGAAGCCATCTGAGTTGCTGACTCGAAGTTAACGATGCTTGTCATCATCACGATTGCAACAGGCATTGCCCAGCGGCTGTCAACAGCCATGACTTGGCCAAGTACTGCACCAGCAGCGATCAAGCCAAGAGTTGCGCCCATATTGAATTCCCAAGCAGTTGTTCCCCAGAAATCACTTCCCAAGGCAGAGTGTAGGGCTGCAGCATCTGCATAGCCAAAGATGCTATCGTGCATCTGGCTAAGTAGGACGTATGCCACAATACCACCGACAATTTGCATTGCCAGTGTAATACCTGTGTTCATCCAAGCATCAGTGTCGGACAAGTTGTCAGTGCTCGACATTTGCTTCAGCCATGTAACCTGTGGCAGGATATCTGCGCCCTTGAACGCCATCCAGATTACTGTCAAACCGACAACGCCCATAATACCAGCTAGGCCCATTCCAGTGCTGTCACCAGGAAGACCATCGGCCTTCAGTGTAACACCAAAAATAAGCCAAGTGACAGCAAAAGCACCGCCCATCTCGGTCATCATTTTCTTTACATCTAAGTTCATTTCATTCACCTTCTTTTACATCGCATCCCATGCGATTATCAGCGTAAGCGGTCCAATCTACTTATGAAAGGTTCTACTTACATACCGAAAAATAGGTTGATTTAGCCGGTTTCTGGAAAAAGCCGATGTTCATGAAGAAACTAGGTGTATTTGGCTACACCGCTTACATAAAAAAAGCCCCCCAAGGGCGCCGAAGCGCCCTTGAGGGACGTGTGTGTCATCTTACTCAGAAGATCATGTTGACGATCCACTCGAATGTGGTCTCGCCACCAGGACCTAGGTAGAACATAACCATGAGAACACACAATGTTCCCATGACCTTGTTGATTTGGTCCATCTTACCCATGCCGACCTTCATCAGAACATATGCGATGATACCCCAAGCGATTCCATCTGCAATGGAATAGGTGAATGGCATCATGACCATGGTGATGAAGGCAGGGATTGCCATCTCTTTGTCAGCCCAATCAATTTCTGCGGCTCCACGCATCATCATTGCTCCAACAACTACCAGCGCTGGTGCGACTGCAAATGTTGGGATGGCCTTTAGCAAGCCAGCGAGGAATAGCCCCATTAGCATCAATACACCGACGACAACAGCTACAAGACCGGTCTTACCACCTTCTTCGATTCCAGCAGCGGATTCGATGTAAGTGGTGGTTGTACTTGTTCCACATAGGGCACCGACAATTGTTGCACCTGCGTCTGCCATGAAGGCTTCATCTGCATTCTCGATGTTATCATCATCATCGACCTTTCCAGCCATCTTTCCAACACCGTATAGGGTACCTGCTGTATCGAAGATGTCAACGAAGAGGAATGTCACCATGACCAAAATGAATGCTCCAATTGTATCTCCATTAATATCCATCAACGCGCTTAGAGATGCACCAAATGCACCGGTGTCGAATCCATCAGTCGAAAACACGTCACCCATAGCAGGTGCGGCAACCGCTTCAATTCCGTTGTATGGGTCGCTGACGCCCATATCCATGGCGCCCATGATCCAAGCAATTGCAGTCACTCCTGCGATTCCGTAAATGATTGCACCCTTGATGCCTCGTGCCATCATTATGGCGATGGCAATCAATCCAATCATGGCCCAAAGTTCACCAGATTGGTGCGTCCATGTGCCGTGAACGCCAATGTTGACCAATGTGGCTCCATCGTCAATAATCCAGCCCATTTCACGAAGTCCGATAATGGCGAGGAACATACCAATACCTGCCATTGTAGCAATTTTCAGATCCTTGGGGATTGAGTTGATCATCTCGGATCGCCATCCAATTTGTGGCAATGAGATAATCATGAACAATACACCTTCAACAAGTACTGCTGCAAGTGCAAGCTCCCATGCGATTCCTTGGCTTAGGACTACGGTGAATGCAAAGTATGCATTCAGTCCCATACCTGGTGCCAATGCATAGGGTTGGTTTGCCCAAAGACCCATGATTGTACAACCCACAAATGCAGCCATCGCTGTAGCGAATAGCGCCTGATTGAATGGGATACCCACTCCTGGCGCAAAACTCAGCGATAGCATGTCAGGGTTTACCACCAAGATATATGCCATCGTCAGGAACGTTGTAATTCCTGCTCTTACTTCTCCTTCCAACGAACTACCGGCTTCAGTGTAGCCAAAATAGTCGTCTAGTGCTTTATTTTCCATAATTGAAGACTCTCCTTCAGAGTCTCTACTTTCAAAGAAGAGGCATAAAGATTGGCGTCAATTCGCATATTCCGGTCATCTTCTTCCGAAGAATGGAATTTTCGGAATCAAACGAGACCTTTGAGATGCTCGTGACCCTTGACAACCTTGGTCGTACATGGGCTTGGGATTTTCATGCTAGCCTTACGGAGTGCATCCTTGGCAGCCATGAAATTCTTTGGCTCTGTAGAAATTGAGATGACGGTGGTACCGCGCTTGCAGCGAGCCGCGGTTCCAACATTCTTGCCGAATGCACAGCGCATGCCTTGCGATACACGATCGGCACCGGCTCCAGTGGCCTGCTTGTTTTCTCGCAAGATATGATGGGGATACACATGGACTCGTAGTGCATAGCCATCTTGGCCCGCTATACTTCGAATGGTTGCATTGGAAATAACACGCGCTGCCTCTAGTGCAGTATGGCGTACTTGGCAGCTTTCGTCTACAGTGAGATTTAGGATCACAGGGAATTCATCTGCCTCAGCAGCCTTACGGTTGCCCATGTGGAAGCGCATGATTCGATTATTTGGTACACCACCTGTGTACTTTCGGCGAGTGTATGCTTGACCTTTCAGTCGGCGATACATCTTTGCGGGTTTGCGTGCCATGATTGACTCCCTCGGGGCACGGCCACCGACAGCCCGTATATGAATCCATCCGGCCACCTACGGTGGCAAATCACAACGGATAGAGGACATGTTCTTCAACTCTCTAGTCCACAGACGCGTCGTGACCAACCTGATAGAACGCCTGTTTTCGTTTGTCGATTCGCCTGGAGAGCGACCTTGGGTAGCGATGGGAGCGTTTGGTATTTTCATACTCCTTGGAGCAGGGTGGGTGAATCAGGCTCAGGTTTTGCCAGGGGTATCAACCACGGAAACGGACTTGCCTGGTTCAGTGCTTGATGTGATTTGGTCCGAAGATGGCGAACATGCACTTGCTCTGGTGGATGATAACGGTGACATGAAACTCATGTTGCGCGGCGATAGTGGTTCTTGGAGTGAGATTAATTGTAACTGTAATGCCACTGCAATCGGAGGTTCGGATAATCTCTGGTTGGTGGGTGGTGAAGACGGCTGGTTCGGCGTGATGATTGCGGGTGACAATAGCATCGCGCCTCGTTCCCTCAATTGGCAAGATACGGCACCAGACATTGTTTCACTCGATGGGCAAATGGCCAGCGGCTGGTTGATTGCAGAAATGGCCACTTCTCGAACCGTACATTCTTGGACAGGGTTGAATGTGAGTGAGGGTGCCGCATATCCGATAAACGACATCAGCCTCGACGAAATTGAATCTGTAGCAGGGGGTGCCCTCATCATTGGACATGATCAAACCAGTAATCCTGCTTTAGGACTATCATCTGAAGTGCTAATTGAGGCTGAGCGAAACACCAGTGGCGCCCCCATTCTGACCATGCTTCACCGCGGCGCAGGAGCCCCACTTCATACCATCATTCCAGTTGACGACCACTTCGAAGGTTGTACCCAGAATTGTCTGATTGCCATTGTGGGTGGTGGAGATTCGATTTACGGCATTACATCTGACAGTACTGTTGGGAGAAATATGCACCGTATTGCCGGCTCTATAGGGATGCAGACAATAGCAATGGACTCCCAAAATATGCTTTGGTTCCAGAGTACAAATGGAATTTATAATTTGGAAATTGGTGACCAAAATCCAACCTTCGTGAAGATGCCCGATGGAACACCTACTGATTTACATGTAGCTTCAATCGCTGGTGAGAATGTCGTAATGTTTAGCGAGGATGGAAAGACGAGAGTAACCATTGATCCAATGGCCCAACAATCTCTGCTTCGAAGTTTGTCACTCCTTGGTGACCTGATTTTATTGATGACCTTTGTTGCATTTTTCGGATTTGGTGGGCACGCTTTGCTACGCAAGCATGGAGTTCTGTAGATACCACCTCATCTTGAATAACAAACCCTCGTTCACGAAGTGAACGGCCGTTTGATTCATAGGCTGTGGCCAACGTTGCTCATGCCCATGGCCAAGGGACCAAGCATGCTCGACCAGTATGCCGAAATCAAGGCCAATCACCCTGATACAGTATTATTTTTCAGAATGGGTGACTTTTACGAGATGTTCTATGAGGACGCAGTGGCCGCTTCAGAGGTACTGGGAATCACTTTGACAAGTCGGGATAAGAATAGCGACAATCCTGTTCCTATGGCGGGTGTCCCATGGCATTCGGTCGAAGGTTATCTCCAGCGTATGTTGCGGGCTGGATACAAGGTTACGTTGTGTGAGCAGGCCGAAGAACTACAACCTGGAGAGAAAATCCTCCGACGTATCGTTACTCGAGTATACACACCGGGTTCGTTGTATGAGGAGGAATTGATTGGTGAGGATGGGAGTGCACTTCTATCAGCAGTAGTCCTCAAAGGAGAAGCACTTGGAATCGCGGTAATCGATCCATCGAGTGGTCGTGCATCATCAACCGAGTTTGAGGGTGGCGATCGCTTTGAGCGATTGCGAGATGAATTGCTAAGATGGGGGCCACGCGAACTTGTCATGAGTGGAAAGGACTCCAAGCAAGATGCCATGCTTAGCTTACTGCGTGAAACGGATGGACTCGTGTTGAGCATTCATGACTTGCCGAGCAAAGGTCGACTTCAGGCTCTGCGTAATGTGCTTGAGATGAGTGATTTGGGTAGTCTCGACTTAGATTCTAGGCCCTTAGCAATGGAAGCTGCTGGACTGGCAACAGCGTACTTATCCAAACTCCATCTTGTCGATGCAGTTCCACTTCGAGAAATTCATCTTGGAGCTGATGCCACCCATATGTTGCTGGACCAAACAACTCTTCGCAATCTCGAATTGGTTCAGACTCTGTCTGGTGAAAAGATCGGTAGTTTACTACAGGCAATCGATTCGACGCAAACATGGATGGGTCGTCGATTGCTCAAAGAATGGCTCCTTAGACCCTTAATGGATACCTCTGATATTGAGCGAAGACATGCCGCAGTCGGAAGTTTGGTCAATGCGAGTCGAAGGTTGCGAGAAATCCGTACCAGTCTCAAGGCGATGCGTGATTTAGAACGTCTATCTACGCGTTTGGCATACAATCGTGCCAATGGTAGAGACCTGTTGGCAATTTGTGATTGCCTTTCTCGGATGCCGACTTTACAGGCGTTACTTCAGGAATCCGATGACCTATTGCTGAACGATTGTGCGATTGGATTGAGTGATCTTGAGTCATTGAAAGAACGTATTCAAGACGCTTTGAGGCCCGAGCAGCCGGCCCTGATTCGTGACGGTGGTTTGTTCCGGGAAGGCTATGATGAACAATTGGACGACCTTCGAACCAAAGCCGCTAAGGGAACGAGCTGGCTTTCTGAGTTGGAAAGTACACAACGGGAGAATCTCGATATTCCAAGCCTGAAGGTCAAGTATAATCGACAGTTTGGTTATTTCATCGAGGTGACAAAGACCCACCTCGACAAGGTTCCAGAAGAATGGATTCGTCGGCAAACTATGACCAATGCTGAACGCTATGTGACTCCTGAATTGAAAGAATGGGAAGAAGTGATTTTGACTGCTGATAGTCGTGCAAATGCGATTGAATTCAAACTATTTTGTTCCTTACGTGACGAAGTCAAAGGGGTCACAACTATGCTTTCTGCAATTGCCAGAAAAGTATCGACCGTTGACGTATTGGCCTCATTTGCCCATCATGCAAGACAACGCTCTTGGACTCGACCACAATTGATGGGCGATGATCGATTGGATATCACAGGTGCTCGCCATCCTGTGCTTGAAGCCGATGGGCGATTCGTCCCTAATGATGTTCGGTTTGATACCAAGCGTCGTTTCCTTTTGCTGACTGGACCGAACATGGGTGGAAAATCGACCTACTTACGAACCTGTGCGCTGATTTCGATTCTCGCACAATCAGGCTCCTATGTCCCCGCTACGAAAGCAAGAATTGGATTGGTAGACCGTGTTTTCACTCGTGTCGGTGCACATGATGATCTGCGCAGGGGTCGTTCGACGTTCATGATGGAGATGATTGAGGTGGCACATATTCTGCGTAGGGCCTCACCCAACAGTTTGGTCCTGCTCGATGAAATCGGACGTGGGACCTCAACCTTTGACGGCCTCGCCATCGCTTGGTCAGTGACGGAAGATATAGCCCGAAGAATCGGGTGCCGCACCCTCTTTGCAACCCATTATCACCAACTCGTCGGATTGGCAGATGAAGTACCTGGTCTACAGAATATCCATGTTCAAATCGCTGATTCTGGTGGGGAGATTACCTTCCTTCACACTATCGCAGAAGGACCTTGTGACGATTCTTATGGCGTTCAGGTGGCCGGTTTGGCAGGATTACCTACCCCCGTCGTCGAACGGGCACGAGATTTACTTCTTTTCCTCGAATCACAAGCCCAAGGGGCCCGAGCAGGTGAAGGGGGCGTCCCTTTGCAAAGAGAGGTAGGCCAATCTTCTCTATTCGGATGGAGCCAAAGTCCGCCGACTCGAATCGTCGAGAAGGAATCCGAAGTTGAGAATCGGTTGTCTGAAGTAGACCCTGACATGCTAAGTCCTCGAGATGCGATGGACTTGATTTACGAATTACGGGGCATGCTCAAAGAGCGTCATGAATGGTTGGAGGAGTGACAATGGTCGTGACAACCGATGATCGTCGCCCAATTTTACAATTGGATGATGATACGATTGGTCATATTGCCGCAGGAGAGGTTGTCGAACGTCCAGCCCAAGTTGTCAAAGAATTGGTTGAGAACAGTATTGATGCGAGGTCGAACCGAATCCGTATCGAAATCGAACGAGGTGGTTTTGACCGGATTGCCGTGATTGATGACGGAGTAGGCATTCCTGGTGAAGAACTGGAATTGGCAGTCACCCGCCATGCGACTAGCAAATTATCCACAGCAACCGACTTGAGTGCAATCCATACGTTGGGATTTCGTGGAGAAGCACTGGCTAGCATCGGAATGGTAAGCCAACTCAAAGTTTCGAGTCGAACAGAAGGCGCAGATGGAATATCGATTTCGGTTCATGATGGCACGAAATATCCGCTCGAGCCGACGGGAATTGCCCCAGGGACAGTCATTGAAGTGATGCACTTATTCGCCAATATCCCAGCAAGACTCTCTTTCCAAAAGCGTCCTTCAACAGAAACCTCTGCAATTGTCGATATTGTTGTGGCACAGGCGCTGTGTAATCCAGGTGTTGGATTCACTGTCAGTATCGATAGCCGAATAGTCCTAGATACGCCTCCCGGTGTCGACGCTACTGATCGTCTGTTCGATTTGATTGGTTCTTCAGCAGAACGATTGGTTCCCCTGCAATGTTCCGAAGAAGATGTAAATGCTCCTGGTGATGAGCAATGGTCTGGATGGATATCTCCTCCTGAATTGAATCGTTCCAAGGGGGATGAGATTCATATCATCATCAACGGCCGTCCTGTAGCCAATTCCCCCTTTTCACAAGCTATACGACGAGGATATCATACACGATTGATGGTTGGAAGACATCCGATTTGTGTTCTACAATTGGATCTCCCACCCGATGAAGTCGATGTTAACGTTCATCCGACGAAACGGGAGGTGAGGCTCAAGAATTCCTGGAGAGTCTTAGAGCGATTGGAGCGTGCCATAAAACACACTTTGCTTGAATTACCGACTGGTTCGATGACTCCCGACGACAGTCCAATTGAGTCAATTTCTGTCGAGGTTGATTCACCAAAGAAGGAACATGCACCCCTACCTGTTTGGGCTGAATCTGCTCAGTCCCGAATCACATATGCAGGCCCGATTGAAAAACCTGTGAATAAAGTTGAATTTAAAGTAAGTGAGTCACCACTTGTTCAAGAAACTCTTCCTGATTTAGGCATCGAAAAAATCGCCCCAGCTTTGTCCAGTGCTGAGCGTGATTTACACCGGTGGTGTACTGGTGAGCACAGCGTCTCACCACTCTCCGAACCAAGTCCGCTTGACATTGAAATCACCGATGTTCCTGAGATGATTCCTTTGGCCCAATTTGCTGATTCATACATCCTTGCACAGGGTTCTGATGAACTATTTATCATTGATCAGCACGCCCTGCATGAACGGGTTCGCTACGAGCGTTTACGTGCCAATATGGCATCTTGGGAAAGCCAAGAACTAGTTGTACCGATAACAATTGATTTGAGTACATCAAAATCTGAAACCCTTCGAGGTAGTCAGGAAAAAATGCGTGAGATAGGATTTAGCTTTGATGAAGAACTCAATCTGATTGCTGTCCCGCAATTACTTCTCGGTAGTGAACGAATCGAGTCGTTCATCACAGATGTTCTTTCAGAATTGGAGGCAGGGGCAATTAGATTGGATACTGTCGAATCTCTTGCCGATGAGGTCGCCTTCATGAAATCCTGTCGTGGTGCTGTGAAGGCGAATCAACAACTTTCCTTGCCGGAGATGCGACGCTTACTCGCAGATATGCGTACGATACCCAATCCATGGGCCTGCGTACACGGTCGCCCCACCGTTCTTCGAATGAGTTTGGATAAATTGGACGGTCACTTCGGCCGTCACGGCTGAAGGAATCTCAGGAAATCAGGGAATGAGACCTGATGCAATTCTCTACCTTCAATTTCAGCACCGACCTTTGTTGCCAAGACAGCTGCAGTCATCTGCATACGATGATCTCCAAATGTTGGAACCGTCGATTTCGGAGGTTTGGGTAATTGGTCGCCCTGAATCGATAACCCATCCATCGTACACTCTACATTCATTGAAAATGAGGCCAGCATTGCTGCGGTCTGTTCGATTCGATTGGTTTCCTTGTGTCTTGCATGACCGGCTCCCGTAATCGTCCCCCCTCCGCCCAATGCCATGGCCGCAGCCAGTGGTGTGATCAGGTCGTTAGCTTGGGACAAATCGATGACTTGATTTTTGTTGAGGTCAATATCTTGTAGAAGTTCTGCACCAATCGAGTCATTCGTTGAAACGAGGGGGATCTGGAGTGAAGTGCTATGCAATATTTCGTATAGTTTCCAAAACGAGATATGGGATGCATCGAATGGGATGTCGACATTGGGTGGTGTCTCACATTTCCAAGGTTGTAAATGCCAATCTCCAAGCTGATTTTCTGAGCCACATTTCGCTGCTATATCAAATGAAAGTTGCGCATGTCTTAGGCTCACAATATCGCCTTCTATAGTCAAATCTAGTGCTTTATTTCTGGCTGGCATCGAGAGTATAATTGCTGAAATATGCTGGCTTGTTTTGCTACCGTCGATTGTGAGTTGATTTTGGCTAAACGGGCCTTGAATTCTCAACGGTAGATTCTGTTGTTCCGATGGAAATTCTATCCGAACTCCCAATGATTCCCAGAAATGACGATCAATTCGTGAATCCATTGTGGAATCACCGGTGATTGAAATCGCCTTTCCTTTACGTAAACAGGCAAAAGAAAGCAGGCGGAATGCCGTACCCGAGTTGTGCAGGTCGAGGGTTTCCGTCGGTACTGTGAATCCATCGACTCCAACTCCGTGCACGGTCCATCTATGGGCCTCAACATCAATTTGAACTCCTAATTGAATCAATGCGTC
>MDTG01327158.1_pt1 | contig 12303 bp, 9 predicted proteins | sample 811421 | NCBI WGS metagenome assembly MDTG01 (sample SAMN05326645, study PRJNA326480) | marine metagenome | isolation source: seawater | place: Pacific Ocean: South East | collected 2011
AATGCCCTTCCTAGTCTTACAGAATATATAGCCGAAAAAGGTGGGGCTAACGGAATTATTTCTACTTCATCCGTCACTCATGCAACTCCAGCCTGCTTTTATGCGCACCATGTCGACCGTAACGATCACGAAACGATCGCAGAATTTTTACCCGAGGCACCAGTTTCTTTTTTTGCAGGCGCAGGCTTAAAATATTTCAATAAGCGATCCGATGAAGTCGATTTAATTTCAGCTTTCGCCCAAAATGATTTTATAATTGATACTAATTCTTTGAAACCTTATCCAAATGCAGATAAAGTCGGTTATATTCTGGCTGAAAAAGATTTACCAAAAATGATTGATGGTCGTGGTCCATTTTTACGAAAGGCTGCAGACTTAGCTATTCAACATTTGTCAAAGAATAATAGAGGCTTTTTCATTATGATAGAAGGGTCACAAATCGATTGGGGCGGACACGATAATGATTTCCCATACATGATATCAGAGCTTATTGATCTTGATAACACTTTAGGTTTTTTGTTAGAATTCGCGAAAAAAGATCAAAACACATTATTAGTAGTTACTGGAGATCATGCAACAGGCGGATTATCACTATCGGCATATGATGGTAATTATAATAGGATTAAACCCTCTTTTTCGAGTCCAGATCACAACGCAGACTGGATCCCTGTTTTCGCCTACGGGCCCAGTGCAGAATCGTTTGGCGGCGTTTATGAAAACACCGCGATTTTCTATAAAATTAAATCCCTTCTTGCCGTGGAGCAATAGGGTCTCCTCGAGCATTTTTTCTTAATTTAGCTCAATGAAGTATTTCGGCGAGATTGGTGCTTATTTCTTGATGTTAGGACAGGTTTTTAACAGACCAACCAAATTCAGTGTAATGCGCGAACTCATCTTTAAAGAAATTGAAGAGTTAATTTTAAACTCTTTAGGTATCGTTTTTTTTATTTCCTTCTTTGTGGGAGGGGTAGTTTCAATACAAACAGCCCTTAATATTACTAATCCACTAATTCCAGAAATGCTTGTGGGTTATGCAACGCGTCAGTCGGTAATCTTAGAATTTTCCCCAACCTTCATCTCCATCATTATGGCTGGAAAAATTGGGTCCTTTATCACTTCTAGTATTGGCTCAATGCGAGTAACCGAGCAAATAGACGCCCTAGAGATCATGGGAATTAATTCACTGAATTATTTGGTTTTTCCCAAAATAATCGCTCTTCTTTTTTACCCATTTATCATCGGAATGTCAATGTTTTTAGGTGTTTTTGGAGGCTGGGTAGCTGCAGTATATGGGGGTTTTACTACCTCAGCTGCATTCATTGAAGGCGTCCAGTCTGATTTCATACCCTTTCATTTGACCTATGCCTTCGTTAAAACATTAGTATTTGCACTTATTTTAGCAACCGTCCCCTCTTTTCAGGGCTATTATATGAAAGGTGGGGCATTAGAAGTCGGAAAGGCAAGTACCTACTCGTTTGTTTGGACCAGTGTGATTATCATTTTGGCAAACTATATCATTACCACTTTATTACTCAGCTAATGATTCAGGTTAAAAGTCTACATAAGTCATTTGGAAAAACTGCAATATTAAAGGACATTAATACAATCTTTGAGCAAGGCAAAACAAATTTAATTATTGGATCTAGCGGTAGTGGAAAAACCGTTTTTTTGAAATGTCTCCTAGGCCTTTTTCAACCCGACCAGGGCGAAATATTATACTGTAGCCAGTCATTTAATGATATGAATAGAGATCAGAAAAAAGAACTCAGAGAACATATTGGTATGGTTTTCCAGGGCGGGGCTCTTTTTGATTCTATGACAGTGGAAGAAAATGTCATGTTTCCAATACGCATGTACAGCAATCAAAGTCAAAAGGAAATGCTCGAGCGCGTGAATACCGTCCTAGATCGTGTAAACCTTCAGGGGACAAACAAAAAATTCCCCTCGGAAATATCTGGAGGAATGCAAAAACGTGTGGCTATTGCAAGGGCTATTGTGAATAATCCTCGATATTTATTTTGTGATGAGCCAAACTCTGGCCTCGATCCTAAAACTTCAATGATAATCGATAACTTAATCCAAGAGATTACAAGGGAGTACAACATGACAACTATCATCAATACCCACGATATGAATAGTGTGATGGAGATTGGTCAAAATATCGTGTTTCTCGAGAATGGCGAGGTCGCATGGGAGGGAAATGCTGACAATATTTTTAATGCAAGTGAACAAAGCGTAATCGACTTTGTCTATTCCTCGAATCTCTTTAAGAAAATCCGAAATATTCAACAACAGTCCCAAGGCCGACCTTAAACACTAAATTAATAATGATCTCTAGCTTATCTCAAAATCGATTTTTAACAACCACAGTAGTTATAGGCAATATTTGAGTATTATTTCATGAAATGAAATTATAACTATAAGGCGACTTAAGATACGATTACTGATAATTGAGTAAATCCACAGATACATGAGGCTGAAACAAATAGGTTCTGCCTCCATCAACTTCTTTGCACAAATATCGTTTTCTTCTTTTTTTACAAAGCACAAAAATACGCCCTCGTTCTGTTTTGAACCTACTCCCCATTGGCAACTCAAAAATATATTTTTTTTTATTTGGCGGGTCATAAGACTTTAGGGCCAAAGTCAATGACAAATCACTGTCACTACTGGCCTTAGGATTTTTCAAATAAATCGCCAATGGTTTGACAATTCTCTCAGGAAAAACCTCTATTGTTAAAAAAGGCAACATGAGTTGTTTAAAAGTATTCTTCCATTCCAAACCATGCGGCTTAATAGACCTACCGTGATTTACAAAAGCATAAAAATGAGCGATCTCATGAATTAATGTCAATAAAAATCGATAGGTATTTTTACTTTCGTTAATTGTTATAATATGACTTCCATTGGTTAATTGACGATAATCTCCGTGGCGCGTGACTCTTTTGGAAACAACCTCCACAGTCAATTCAGCGAACTCCAGTAATTCTTGCACTAGAACTTTTGAGGCTTCAGGAATAAATGAATTCACCGAACTTTGAGCCATATCAAGGTGTAGATTGAGCCACATTCAAGGTTTTACCATTAAAAATTTGGTGTCCCTCCAACGCAAAATTCATAATATATTTGGCTATTTGCCCAGCTGTGATCGGGGCAGTATAGTCAGGAAAAGCTTCGCTCAACATTTCAGTCTGAACCGCTCCAAGGGCTAAAGTATTGAACTTAGGGCCTTGGGCTTTGTATTCTTCGGCCATGACCTCACTCCATATGGTCAAGGCTCCCTTACTGCTACTGTAAGCACTTAATCCTGGAAATTTTGCCGTTCCATTGACTCCACCCATACTGCCGATGGAAACTACATGGGACCTACTGTCCATAAATGATAATAATTGTCTGGTGAGTATCATTGGACCGAAAACATTGACGGCATAAATACTCTCAACCTCCTTCAAATCTAATTTTTCAAAAGGTTTATTAATGAGTTTTCCCGCATTGTGGATTAATACATCGATATGATTAAAACATTGTCCAACTGTTTCCTTGGCCTTTAAAATATCCGCTTCCAAACATAGGTCAATAGCACTCACGTTACAGTTTGGGTGATTAAGGGTTCTTAATGAAGACGTATTGCGGGACAAAGCCAATACTTGATGTCCATCCTGGAGAAATAATTTAGTCAAGGCAAAACCGATACCACGACTCGCTCCAGTTATAACAATATTTTTTCCCATAGCTCTAAGATACAAAATATCGGGCCTTATTTTGGCTTGGATTAATTTTACAGTCCTTATATAAAATCAGGTAAAATGGATCAATAGCTACAAAACATAATCTTAGGCAAAGATGGTTACGGGTTGTTCGATGAACTGACCTAATGTTTCGAGAAACTTGGCTCCAGTAGCACCATCTACAGTTCTATGATCACAGGCTAAAGTCACAGTCATGGTATGTCCAACCATAATATTACCTTCCTTGACTACAGGTTTTTGAACAATTGCTCCCACCGAAAGAATAGCTGAATTTGGTTGATTAATAATTGAGGTAAACTCACGAATACCGAACATACCCAAATTAGAAACTGTAAAGGTACTACCTTGCATTTCATCTGCTGTTAGTTTTTTAGCTCTTGCCTTTCCAGCCAAATCTTTCACGGCAGCTCCGATCTGAGTAAAACTCATTTGATCTGTAAATTTCAATACCGGTACCACAAGTCCATCATCTACTGCGACCGCTACACCTACATGAATATGTTTAGCTATCTTGGTTTCCTGTTCATGCCACTGGCTATTCACTTTTGGATGCAAACGTAAGGCCATTGCGCAAGCTTTTACTATCATATCATTAAATGAAACTTTTACCCCCTCTTGTTTATTTATCGCAGTGCGTGCAGCCATGGCGTAATCCATATCCAATTCTACAGTCAGATAATAATGTGGGGCTGTGAACTTTGATTCTCGTAATCGCTTGGCGATAGTTTTACGCATTTGTGAATTAGGTACTGGTTCAAATACTTCTGTCCCGACACTTTCAAATACCTGACTTACTTTTGTAGCTCCAGGGACAAACTGTTCGATATCTCGTTTAATAATACGTCCATATTCTCCAGTTCCTTTGACTTGAGCGAGATTAATTCCTTTTTCATTTGCTAATTTTCTGGCCAAAGGACTGACAAAACGACGTATTTGCTCGACAACATGGGCTTCAGAATCGATTGTCTTAATTTTGGGTGAATCAGAATCAGAGGTTGAGGGAATTTCCACTAGCGCATCTGGCTTTTCAGCAGAAGCGGGAACAAATTCACTAGTATCAGCAACCTGGTTTATTTGAGATGATGATGACGCCTGATTTTGAGCAGAAGTAAAATCTACATCTGATAAATCTGTGCCTTCTGGTCCTAATACAGCGAGTAAAGTATCCACTTTAGCCGAAGAGCCTTGAGGAATTCCAATTTTCAATAATGTACCTGAATAAAATGATTCAAATTCCATTGTAGCTTTATCGGTCTCAATTTCTGCCAAAATATCGCCCTCCGAGACTTGATCTCCTTCTTTTTTCAACCATTGCGCCACCGTACCTTCTTCCATAGTATCGCTTAATCGCGGCATAGTGATCAATGAAACCCCTTCAGGAACATTGTAATTGCCAGAAGTCGATGAAGAAATATCATTTTTAGATACTGGAACTTCTTGAGATTTTGTTTCACTAACTTCTTTAGTTTGTTTCGTGACCACTACGGCATCGCTAGAGCCGGCATCTAATTGGCTTGATGAAATCAAATTAGATATATCTTCTTCAGGGTCTCCAATAACGGCCAATAGGGTATCTACAGCAGCCGTTTGACCTTCCTCGACCCCAATGTGTAATAACGTCCCTTGGTGAAAGGACTCGAATTCCATAGTGGCTTTATCAGTCTCAATTTCTGCAAGAATATCACCCTCATTCACTGCGTCTCCCAATTTTTTCAACCAGTTAGCGACCGTACCCTCTTCCATAGTGTCGCTCAATCTTGGCATTGTGATGATTTCAGCCATAGTCTATATTTTATGAGGTAAAAATGGATAATCCTCCTGCTCATAAACCGAATCGTACATAACACGTTTATCAGGATATACGGATGCCTCAGCAAATTTTTCACATTCTGTTACTCGATCTTTTATCCTTTTATCAATTTCACTGATTTGTTTCTCAGAAGCCCATTTATTTTGATAGATGTGATCCAATACATGCATGATTGGATCAATGTCTTGCATTTGACGAACTTCTTCCTTAGTTCTGTAATGTTGGGCATCGCTCATTGAATGACCACGATATCGATAAGTTCTAATTTCAAGGAATGTTGGGCCACCTCCTTTTCGTGCCCTGGATATAGCTTCGTCCAATTCCTTAGCTACTAACTCTGGCTTCATACCATCAACAGGGCGGCAGGGCATATCATAACCAAGACCCAATTTCCATATTTCTGAATGATTTGAAGTTCGTTCAACCGACGTTCCCATGGCATAACCATTATTCTCTACACAAAAGACTACAGGCAGATTCCACAACATTGCCAAATTAAAAGTTTCATGTAACGACCCCTGACGAGTAGCTCCGTCTCCCATGAAAGTCAGAGTCACTGAATCTCTGTCATAATACTTATCACCAAATGCCAGACCAGCACCTAGTGGAATCTGGCCTCCCACAATACCGTGTCCGCCATAAAAGCGATGTTCTTTTGAAAAAATGTGCATTGACCCCCCCAGACCTTGAGAGGTCCCTGTAGCCTTACCATACAATTCTGCCATTACGCGTTTTGGATCCACACCCATGCCTATTGGTTGAACATGACAACGATAAGCAGTAATCATGCGATCTTTGGTCGAATCCATAGCGTGCAACGCACCGGCTAAAACTGCCTCTTGACCATTGTATAGATGCAAAAAGCCACGGACTTTTTGATTGATATAAACTTGTGCAAGTTTATCTTCAAATTTTCTCCAAAATAACATGTTCTCATACCAACTTAGGTAAGTTTTTTTGGTAATTTTTTTCATCATTTATCAAGGTTAACCCACGCGAGCTTTGTATCCAAGCAAAAATACATTATTCTATATTGATAAAAAACCTAAAACGTTCAAAAAAGGAGGCCAATAATGGCGTCTTTAATTTTATCTTGATTTCTGATTGTTATCGCATATATATGAACTAAAACGTTGGGTGCAAGTGGCTAGTATTCCGTGTAAGTATCACCTAAATTAAAAGTCAAACCAAATCTCAAGGTTCCCTCAAGAGGGCTGCGCACTCTCGAGGTCGAAAAGAGATAGGACAAGTCGATGTTGATGGATGTATATTTAAAGCCAGCTCCAAGCGATAAGAATTTCCGCGAACCCTTATCAATACTCTCATTAAAATATCCTGTTCTTAGTGCGAAGACATCTTGGTACCAATACTCTAACCCGAGGGCCCATGTGAACTCACTTAGCTCCTCACTAAATCCTCCTGGTGCATCTCCAAATGAAGAAAACATACCAGAAATGAAGCCAATACTGTTGTACTCATCTGCATCTTCAGCGTCCAAAACGCCATCTCCGTTAAAATCTTTGGGAGTAGGTACCAAAAGTTTATTAAGTTCCAAATTAGCTCCAATTGTATTGTATTGATCCAAGATAAAATCAAATCCTGCTCCCAGGCCCAATTTGGTAGGTAAAAAGTTTTCCTGACCAACATCGTCATACTTAATTTTCGGACCCATATTTGAAATATTGAATCCTCCTCGCCAGCGACCATTAAAATCAGACATTGCAATCTCCTCGCTTTGATAATAACCCGAAATGTCGACGGCAAATGAACTTGCTGCTGAAGCATCCTCAGTTGAGGCCTGAATTCTTAAATCAGAGCGCAAATAACGACCCGTAACAGCCATTGAAAAACGTTCACTTAAACGCAGAGCATATGTCATATCAAAGGTAAATTCATTTGGACTTTGAATAAGTGGTTCTTGATCAAAGGTGTCTCTAAGTTCAATATCTCCTAAACTGAAGTACCTAAAACTTCCGGCAAAAGCACTGCGCTCGTTTATACGATTAAAATAAGTTAAATTCCCTAAAAAAATGTCATTGACTAAACTGCTCAGATAGGGTGTATATGTCACCCCAAATCCTGATTGGTTGACCGAAAAGGCATATTTGGATGGATTCCATTGCTGTGAAAAGGCATCAGCAGATGTAGCTACACCAATATCGCCCATTCCGCCGGCTCTAGCATCAGCAGCAATTAATAAAAAAGGAACCCCTGTCGTAATGGGTTGTGGTGGAATTTCATTTTGTGCAAACACATTAACCGACAATAACAGCACAGAAAAAAGTAACAACAATATGTTCTTCATATCGAATAAATTTTAACAAATATACTTCTTTAATTGTTTATAAAATGACGAGTTTTTCATATTTCTCCGCCCTTTTACCACTTAGCGAGGACCGTACAGATAATTTGTAGACATAAACCCCTTTCCCAATTTTATCTCCAAAATCATCGCGCCCATCCCAAATAATATCACGAGATAAATAACCCTCTGTAATGACGGTTTGATGATGATTCCAGACCAATTTACCCGAAACAGAGAAAACCTGAACGATTACATCTAAAGGTTCGAAAGGCCGATTGTGATTGAACCAAAATTCAGTGTAATCTACAAATGGATTTGGATAGTTTAAAACATTTGAAATTTTGATGACATCTCCTCCACTAACGATAAAATCAATAGTGGCGATAGAAAAATTATTGTATGTATCCCAAGCTTTGACCTGAAGACTATGCGGGCCGTCAGACAAATCCCTCAATTTGAATTGAGCTTTACCATTTGTAAAATCATCTACATTAGCTTGGTAGTATTCATTTAAGACATTCGGATTGGCGGTGTCTCCATCCAAAATAGCAATTAAGTCGTGTCCAATACCTCCAGTTGTATTTAATCCACTTTCATCACTCAAGTTGACTAAAAGTATCGGGTTGTCATTCGTTGTTCCCCCTGAAATGAAATTCTCATCATTCATAAAAAGTTCAATTTCGGGTCCAATATTGTCTTGAGGTGCATTTTCATTCAGACTACCAACCAAAAGACTCAAATCGTATCCCGTTTGATCCTCAAATTGACTACTCCTTCTTGAGTAAAAACTAACTTTTCCAGGGCCTACTGGCACCTGTATATCCCTTGGCACGATGAATTCAAAGTCAAACTCTCCCTGAGATACGGTAGCTTGGCCATTAAACATAACTTCACCCAAAGTTTTGAAATCCATGAGCAATAGATTAGTAGTGTTGCCGTCTCCGTCATAATCAGTGCCATTATCGCGAACTCCATCATTACCCAAAGTACTGCGCTCGAGCTCCTTGTCAAAAACCTTGACTTCTAATATGCCGTTGTAATTCGGCATAAGATTACCATTAGGATCTAAAACCGTCCCACTTAGTTTAATACGACTAAGGGCTTTTAATGTATCATTTTCAAGACTGAGGGGTTTATCATTAATTGCTGTCAAGCGAATTTGTTTCTTTGGAAAGGCTAAATGCATGGCAGGGTCTCCAATATAAAAAATGACCCTTTTATTATTCGAGCCAATTAAATTTTTTGTGAGACGCAACGCCTCCGCTGGAGCCGGCGGCAAATCCTGTCCGAAACCAAATAAATATTCAGAAAGTAAAGTATTGAAATCAACTCCAAGAGTGACACTAACAGAGCGCGTGGTGGTAATAAGAGACCCAGCCCCTCCTTGTTCATTCCAAAAAGTCAATTCTCCAGCCGTGATGCGAAGCGGATTATCAAACTTTGAAAACTCGCAAGTTACGGTCACAAAACAAGGATAGTTTTTATCGTTTCTTAAATTCTGAGCTGTTTCTTTTGTATAGATGAATTCTTTAGCCAACCCGTCCTCTCCTCCATGACCAAAATAATTAACTACTAAAGCTCCCACCTCTATAGCATTCTCTATGGCCTCTCTGGCTTCTGGGTAGCGATTACCTCCTGCGGACGTTTCCTGTTGAAATGCATCCGTATGAATTTTTTTGACATTTATAAAAGGCTTCTCTGCGGATACTCGATCAGCAATTGAATCTAAGGTAACCTCAAGAGCCCGATATTCCCAACCGATGTCGACATCGTCCGAAATGATTACAAAATTATTACGCCATTGACCGAAAGAAGACTCGTCGTTGTATGAAGTGATTTTTGTAACAATCCTCTGAGCTTGAGCAGGATCATCTACTAAAATTCGTCCAACAGCAAGATCTAAAGAATGTGAGGATGACATTGTACCCTCATCGGGATCCATCATGCCAAAAAAGTCATCGGACATAAATGAATTAAAAGTATCAACGCTCGACAAAGTATGATAGGTTGGCACCATATTATTATTCCCTGATAATCGATCTTTAAAATCAACAGAAGTATCTCCGAAGAGGCAGAGATAATTTAAACGAGTAAATGGACTGCTTGCGTTATCATAAACGTATCGAACTAAATTTCTTACAGCACTAATATCTTGCTTTCCTGAGCTAAATTCAGTGTAAATATCTTCGGTAGTGACAACACGAACACTCAAATTTGAGCGCATACGATGATGAGTCGCAAGTTGCTCAGCTGATACCTTTAATGCACGAGGAGTAACAATTAGATAATCGATGTCTTGGAACCCACTAGGTCCATTGAACAGAGTCCCTTTTATATTTTGATTCACCACTTGATAATTATCTGGTCTAGTCGGTTCTAAATAATCTCCACTAGTAATCGCCACATATGAAGTCGCGGTCCCTAAAACTGTCTTAAAAGAAAATGTTTCACTTTCTGATTCATTTAGTTTAGAACTAATATGAATTGGGTCCTCGATAGCCCAAATTTCCTGAATATTCTGTGCTTGGGAGATCTGATATAAACCGATCCCTGTTGAAGTAGCCGCTACTTCATTGTAAAATTCAAAAGTACTATTATTTCCTCTTAAGGGGAGGGTTGCGGTGACTTGTACATAGTCTAAATAACCGATACTGGATGGATTACCCGAATTATTATAACTCATAGCAACATTAATAGTTTCACTCGATAACTGGAACTCTTGCACAAAAGAGTCCACACTCAAAAGAGTTGGGTCATTTATTGGGTTAAAATTCAAAGGGTCAACAGATGTCCCGTTTACACTGACTTGAAGACTGGTAGGAACTTCTGATGCCGCTGCTGCTCTAACTTTTACCTGTATTGGATAAGTCGAGATCCGTCCAGGAAAATGAAAACTATATTCTTGCTGATTTTGAATATCAAAGCGATTACCAAACCACCTACGTCCAACCTTTGCCGGAGAGTACTGATCTGATTCATGGTATTTTAGGCTCTGGTAGTCCTCAAATACAATATCTACAAGTCCACTTGGTTCTAACATCGGCCCGATCCTTAATCCTGGTGCCCCATTTGCGGTAATGAAATAATAGGTCTCATTAGAGTAAGGATTAAAATGACTATCATTTTCTTCATCAAAACCCATTACACCCTGGCCATAAAATAATATATAATCTCCTGAGTCAAAACTTCCGTCTTCTCCACCAATAACTTTAATTGGCACCTCAGGTATATCAAAATACAAATTATCCGAATTAAGCAGAGGAAGAGGTTTGCCGCCATGCCCATATATCTTAATTAATGAAGGATCAATTTGTGTTAGGTTCATACCTAAACCATCCAAAAAATTCCGATCCAATCGATATACCCCGGTCTCACTAATTTGAAATTTGAACCACTCACCTTCGGCTAAAACAGAATTGACAATCCCATTAACTCTTTGAGAAGAGCCTTTTAGACCAAAATCATAGTCAAGCATAAACGATTGAATTTTTTGCAGTTTACCATTCACTCTAACGTAGGGATTAAACGAAATGACAGAGTACCACTGATTCCGAGCCATTGATGCATTTAGATCGATCCCAAATTGAGATGGTAATTTGATCGACGCGAGTCTTTGCTTCTCTTTATCATTCACCTCAGCCCAAATAATATTCTTAATACGCTGTGAACCAGGCCTTGCAGAGAATTGATCAGGCCATCGATAACTATACGTTGGACCGTTTTCATCCCATCGCAAATTTAATGATTGGGGAATGTTTTTTTGAGACTCCTTCCGAAACCCTGAAATGGATTTGATTTTTCCCGTGATATTGGGTTCACTCCACGGAATTTCTATTTTTTTGGATTGGGCAAAGAGTGCGTTACCAATCAATATAAGGATAATCAAAAAACGATTAAATTTCATCTCTGGCATAACGCTTCAAATATAAAGCTTAGTATACCAAGTTTCTATTTGTTTTTTCAAAAATAGCCCTGTCTTAAAATAAATTTATACAATCCGCGTTATCGTTTGGATTTCTTCGTCAAAGAGGGAATTTGGATTTGTGAAAATAATATTGTGCTTTAATCGTTAATTAGTATATTGCAATCCCAATTTTTTTTACTTTCTTAAGATATTATGAACGACAAAAAAACTCTTTTTTTCAAACTATGGTTGCTTATGATTGCAATGATCACCTTGGTCAGTTGTAGCAAATCACGAGACTATTCTAATAGTTCTAGAGCTACCGGTTGGGCCCTAAATTCCAAAGAGGGTGGATTTCAATACGACCCAAAAATAAGAGAACAAGAAACAGGTCCCGGACTTGTTTTTGTCGAAGGGGGAACCTTTACAATGGGTCGTGTTCAGGATGACCCAATGCACGATTAGAATAACAGTCCTGTTCAGCAACATGTACAATCATTTTACATGGACGAAACTGAGGTAACGAATTTGATGT
>MDTG01014322.1_pt1 | contig 12302 bp, 8 predicted proteins | sample 811421 | NCBI WGS metagenome assembly MDTG01 (sample SAMN05326645, study PRJNA326480) | marine metagenome | isolation source: seawater | place: Pacific Ocean: South East | collected 2011
CATGATTCGCGCGAATTATTTCGCGGCGACGAAAGACACAATCAAACAACAGTAAGAAGAAGAAGAAGAAGAAGAAGAAGAATCTACCATACATACACAATACATGTTGTTCACTACTACACTACTACTCTCTACGCGCACATCGCTCTACTTACAACACGTCTTTCATCGTCAATCTAGCATACCGCTAAACCCGTCACCATCGACTCAACACGTCACTACACGCTCTATTTTCCGGGCAATAATCACCGACTAAACGAATCATCGCGTATATTTGCATCAAATGGTTGGCGAAAATCATCAGATGCCAGTTTTCGTGCGCGCACCATATCCCGGGGATCGTCATCGGGCTTCTTCGCTTGCAATCCATGCGAGTACAATATACGAAGTAAAACGGCGAGAGGAATTTGCTGGTAAACTGAATGGCTAGGTTTGTTTTCCAACTGACGCCGTGAATGTATTTCGTTTCCGTGATCATCAATAAGACGATGTTTAACCCAAAAATGAGGAACCGTTCTCTGCGCATGTATTTCATCACGCACGTTTGCTTTTGGCAGAACGCGAGGATTTGCATGACGAAGAGGATGGACGTCGCGCACACGGCGATTCGAGCTTCCGTTCCTCGAAATAACGCCTCAGAGAATAACACCGTGTGTGAGGTAAACCCAAACGATATGCCTAAAAAGTCGGCGCTCAAAGCGAGGTCGTGCGCGAACCTCGACTTCCACGGAATGAAGTGTAAAAACGTCGAACACGCGTACGGCACCAACGTGCACATCATCAACCAAAACGTTCTCGGATGCACGCGAAACCATTCCGATTTGTTGTTGTATATTAAGATTGGGTACCCGAGCAAAACTAAGAAACAGTGCAACCACCCTCTCATGAGCGGTCTAGACATGGTTAAATCCGCGTATCGTTTGTGTCTCCCAAGTTTACGGAAATCAATGATCGAGGTTAGACCGGTCGCGCGATGTGGTCTCGAACGACACCTTTGACCGCTCGCGCTCGTCGGCGGCGGCGCGCGTCGATGCGCGCCGCCGCGCTCGTTACTACTTTTTCGACTTTTCCTTCGCCTTCTCACCAGCGATACTTCGTCTTCATCTTCTTCTACCCTTTCGTCTTCTTCGTCTTCGTCCGACGACGACTCGCTTTCCTCCGAAGAAGAAGACGACGCAAAAGAAGAAGAAGAAGAAGAAAATTCACCTTCACCGTTGCTCATCAAGTCGTTTTTTCTCATCGCTTTCACGTGCTCTTTCATGCTTCGAAATTTCTCTTCCGAGACGCGTCTCTCGAACGCGTATTTTCTCGGTAAATCCAGGCTCTTCGCTCGTCGTCGGTTGTGCGCATCGCACGACCGTTTCAGCGCGCCGACGGGTGATGTCGCGATCTCGTGCTCGATCTCCTGGTTCGGGTGGAGCAGTTTCGTCGAGAACATTTATATATATCTCTATTTAAAAGAAGATATTTAATATCTTCTTTGTCGTCAAACCAAAGTCGTTTTGTTGGTCGTCTCTTTCTTTCCAGATGTGTCTCAAAAGTCTTTTTAATACCAACAACAACAACAACGCTATAAAGAAGTAGTAGCACGCAGAGAGAGCGTCGTCGTCTTTTCGTGAGACTCTCTCTTCTGTAGGTAGCAGAGTATAGAGTTCTCGATGAGAAAAGACGAGTGATGATGATGATGATGATGATGGTGAGAGTCGCGATGTCTTCTCTTTTTTGTGTCGTCCACAAAGTCGCGTCTTCGTCTTCGTCTTCTTCTTCTCTTTGATGAAGACTCTCTCCTCCCTCTGCAAAAAAATAACACCCACGAAACACGTGATTTTTTATATGAAGCCCTACTAAAGTAAAACCCTAAACTGTGAGACTCCTTTTTTTTAATTAATACCTATGAATTAACGACCTCTGTCCTTTTGAGAATACCTTTCGATACACAACAACAACAGAGACACGAAATGAGGTGTCTTCTTCTTCGTGTTGTGTAATACTAATCGAACCACCACAAAACACTTTTTGTTGTTGTTGTTGCCGAAAAGAAACGCTCTTCTTCGTCTCTTCGACGAAAAACTTTGCGATGACGACGACGACGAAAAAAACCGTGGTCGTCGTCTCTGGGGCGTTCCTCGTGCGCGTGCGAATTCTCTCTTCCCATCATCATCATCATCATCGTGGTCATGATGATGATTCGGAGGACGACGACTGTGTTGTTGTTGGGAAGAAGAAGAAGAAGAAGAAGAAGAAGGGACGACGACGACGTGATAGTGTTCGAAAATTGAGCAAAAAAGGATACGAGCGGAACGAGTGGGACTTCGTGGACGAGACGGTCGAGCGGCATCTCTCGTGCTTGCTCCGCGCGGGCGTGGTGGACGTGCGCGTCGCTGTGTTGGAACATCAGCAGCAGCAGCATCGTCGCCAAACAACTACTACGACTACTACTGCTACGACAACGACGACGCGCGACGACGACGACGACGACGGGAAGAAAAGGACAACGATTCGGCCGACGAAGCAAAACGAAAAAGCGGGTTTGGAGGAGACGATCGCGGAGGTGCGCGTACAGCTCCCGCGACGCGTGGTCGTCTCGGCATCATCGTCCAAACCCATCGCTGTTTCTGAGATGTTGATTGAAAACGACGACGACGACAGCGGAGAAGACGAGAGAGACGAAAAAGATAACGCTTTGCGCACGTTTCCGGAATCGTTGAAGTTCGCGCTGATGCACGCGCATCAGGCACACGAGGAAGCAAAGAAAAGAAGAAGGCAGAAGAAGAGAAAAGAAGAAGGAGAGGATACGAACACGAATAAGGACGAGGCGCAAGAAAACAGAAGCTTCTGCGGAGTCGTCGGATGTCAGATGCACCGAGGGACTGGAGAAAAGGACACGCTCAAATCGCAACTGGAAAAGCTTCGACCGGAAGTGCAGAGAGATTCGAAAATACCGACGATCGATCGACAGGACGCGAGGTTTCCCTGCCCAGGAGATTTACCGGCGCTGGCGTTGGAACGGGTGGTGAAGAATCTAGACGCGAAATCAGCTGGACGTCTACAGTGCGTTTCGAAAGGGTTTCGAGCGGTGATGGACCAGACGTCTCCTGGATTGAAATTGACGCTACATCCGCATCAAAGAGCGGCGTTGGCGTGGATGAGAATGCGAGAGAGGAGGGATTCGTTAGGGGTGGTTTTGGAACCAGGGTGGGTGGAATTGTTTGCCTACTCTTCGTCGTCGTCGATGTCTTCTTCTTCTTCTTCTTCGAAGAGCGAGGAAGAAGGCGGAAGAGATAGCGATAATGATTATGATGAAAACGAGGCGCTTCTGTTTTATATGCAAACGAGCACGGGGATACTTTCGAGAACACCGCCAAACTATTTTAGCGATTCTTGCGGCGGCGCTTTGTGTGACGAACCAGGTTTAGGTAAAACCGTCACGGTGTGTGCATTGATATTAGCGACTCGAGGGAGCTACGTGCCACCACCGAAAGGCTTGACAATGAAATATGAACATCCGGAGAAAGAAACCATGGAAGAAAAATTGCCATATTACATAGACGAACCGGTGTTCGAAGAAGAAGAAGAAATAGAAGAAGAAATAGAAGAAGAGAACGAAGATTATCCATCATCTGGACCAAAGAACAAGAATCATCGAGAGAAGACAAGGCGGAATAGTCAAGTAGCTTCAAAAACACCGACGTCAAATTTACGCCGTTCGCGTCGTAGTAGCGCGTCGACACCCCTAGGACTCTACGCCAAACTCGAAAAGAAAGGTATGCTCGTCGGGCCATTGCCGACGCTGGCCTCGTACGCGAGCAACGACAATAAATCCGGTCGAGGTAAAAACTACGAAGATTTATATTTCAAAGAAGACGTTTCGAACTGGGACTCTCCGCCAGGGTATTATTACCGCAACGAGAACAAGATTACAAAAGATATCGCCAACGATGACAGCAGGGAAAGCTTGAAACGAAACACGCGATTTTTTATTTCATCGTTCAAACTCTCCCACGCGAGAAGTGGCAAAGAACCAACGCGCGATGCGATTGATCTCATCTTAAGCAACGGAAACGAAATATCTGGGAGGAAGCATCTCGTTATCCCGCCATTTCGAAGAAACGACGATCAACCGATGGTTTTAGACGCGTTCAACATTATTCGACAAGCGAGTTCAAAATCGCAGTCTGGCTATGCGTTTGGTCCACCATCTTTGCACGCGGCACAACAAAAAGTAGAAGGAGAATCCAAGGATGAAAGAGAATCGGGCGATATTCTCGTGCTCGATAAGCGCGCACTTCATGACGCTTGGCGCGAAATCGAAAGAGAAGAGAGCGGCTTTAAAGTGCCGCAGTTGCAAAAGTTGGACAATCCAACGATTATCGGTGGCAAGCGAATTTATCTCACGAAAACAACGTTGATTATCGTACCGCAGCCGCTCGTTGCACATTGGCTCGAGCAAATTGCCTATTGTTGTGGCGGTCGAAGGCGCCAAGACGGTATTCCTAGAATTAGCGTCGTGCATAACCAATCACGCGAGTCAGAAAGAAAAGCCGAGCGGAATAATTATTACGGTTTAGGCTCGTACGTAAAAAGACTCAGTGACATTTGCAAATGTGACATAGATGCAGCAAACAACTTGACAACGAATGGAAAGATATCAGAGTCGCACTTGAAGTCACTCGCGAAAAATGATATCATCATCTTACCATTATCCGTGCTTTCCTCTCAGTTTGGAAACAAGGATTCTGTGCTTTTTCAGTTCCATTTCAATCGCATCGTTTTAGACGAAGGCCATCAAATCGGTGCATCTTTGGCGTTATCGAACAGATTTCACGTCATTACAAACTTGAAAAGTCACTCGAAATGGCTCATGACTGGGACGCCAACGCCTGCGACTTTTCGTGGCGCAACCGTAACACACTTGCAGCCTTTGCTTGGCTTTCTTAAGCAAGCGCCTTTTGACGCCAACGCGAGACTTTTTTCCACGTTAGTCTCGAGGCCTCTCGAGCAAAGGAGCACGAATAGCAACAACAAGAAGAAGAAGGAAAACGCGGAAAAAGCTATCGCGACAATTTATGCGCGATCAGAAGCGGCGCGAATTTTACTCGAGCTTTTACAGCGCATAATGATTCGAACGTGTAAATCGCACATACGATTACCTCCGGTTCGTAAAATTACACATTCTGTGCCTTTTACGAAACAGCACGCTTTATCATACAACCGAATGGTTTCGCACGTGCAAAGATCGATGTTACTCGCGGATTGGTTCGATCCAAATCACGAACAAAGTTTGTTCAACTCAAAGAACGCGAAAGAAGCGAGACAAACGGTGGTGAACTTGCGCGAAGCGGCGTGCGTCATCGGTGACATGCCGTTGACGTATTCGAACGACGAAATAGATGAAGCTGAACAAGATTTATCCGCGCATTTGAAAGCTAAGCTGAATATGACGGATGCCATGAAAATTCAAGGTATGATTAATCGCGTGATTCCAGCGATGACACGGTACGAGTTTGTGTGCGATGTTTGTGGCATTTTAGCGTATTTACCAATGGTCACACCGTGCGCGCACGTTTTGTGCGTCGAGTGTGTGCAAACTAAGGGCGCTATTATGACAAACAGTGATGATTATGATGATGAAATTCAGCGTCCAGCACCGCGTGGATGCGCAAAATGTGGAATTCCGTACAAAATGCAAGAGGCGACACCTCGAGAGGACAACCCGATGCCCCGTCAGCCCGTACCCCAAGATCTCATCGAGTTACAATGCTCTTACGTGCAAAGAGGTTGGATGGTAAACTTTAACGACGAACGCTCTTCACACGAGAGCTCCAAGGCTGACTTCTTGCTCGGCCGTTTGCGCGAGTTAAACGTCGCGGTCACAAAGACACAGTTGGAAAGCATCGAAGCTAAGGAAAGAATAATCAGAAATCAACTGGTGGAAGTTCACGCCAATCGAGCAAACTTCAGCGAGGTAGACTTGGAGCATTTAGCGAACCAAGTTCCCTATTTGAGATACGGATACAGAACAGACATTAGATCGAAAGGAATAATCGAGTTGCCCATCCTCAGACGTGAGGTGGATGCGTCTTTTGACACGACGAAAAAGTTGCCAAAGATTGTAGTCTTTAGCTCGTTTAGGACTCATTTACATGTCGTCGACGTGTGTTTAACAGAAGGTCGAGTACCGCTTCAATCGCTTTCCAGGCAAGGGTACAGTCGTGAGCAAAAGGATGCCGCGTTGTCGCAATTTAGAGACGATCCGGACTGCCCGGTTTTGTTATTAGATCGATCCGCTGCGGAAGGTTTGGATCTTTCCTTCATCAATTACGTCTTTTTGATGGAACCTTTAGAAAATGTGAGTTTAGAAGAGCAAGTGATTTCTCGAGCGCATCGAATGGGACAGCAAAGTATCGTGCACGTGGAAGTGCTCGTCGCGCGAGGCACGGCGGAAGAAACGATGCTCGAAGCAAGAGCGGCGTTTATAAAATGGGAGAAGAAGGAAAAGGAAAAATGCTCTCCCGACGAAAACAACGAAGGTAACAAAGAGTCAGCGGAGAAGATGGAGAACAGTCTCATGGAAGAAGTAAATCGATCGGGGAGACGCGTTTTGGAGAAATTGGCGCTGGTGGATATCGAGGAAGATGCAAAAGCGAAATCGTACGAGGAGTACCTCTTTTCAGAGAAGAAAGTGGGGTTCGCGTCGACGACACAAACTCAACGAGAAACAGGTGCTAATACCGATGCAAATGAATGGAGAGTACGCGTGAAATGCCCACCCAATCGCATCTACGAGTTGCAACTTCCAAACAGAGAAAACACGACAGTTGCGGAGCTTCGACACATGTGCATGGAGTCGACTGGCATCCGACCCGAGGAAAAACCAATCATTCATTGCGGCTTTCCGGTGCGAAGTTGCGAAGATTTACCGAAAACGTGCACCATAGGCTTACTCGGCGTACGAAACCGGGACTATGTGAGCTTGGAAACTGAAGCATCGTTAAAGGAAAAGAAAGCTGAAGAAAACGAGCAAGTACAAGAAGAAGGAACGACCAGAGTCGCCGATGACGTTCCTCAGCCAGAACCCGCAGCAACCGCCGCAAACAACGGCAAAAAGCGCAAGCAACAGAAAAATAACGATGTTCGCGACGACGTCGCAGACGCAAAGCTTCGACGGAAACTTAACGGCATCTTACCCGATTCCGAGATAGCCTCCGCTCGCATGCTCGATGATCCGGATGGTAGAGACGGCGATGATTTCCTTGCGCGCCAGCGTGAAGGTATGGCACAATCTGCTGCTGTTCTTCTCCGAGCGACGCAAGGTGGCGCGACTACTGAATTGCGCAACGAGTTACGCAACGCCGTCGACGAACGAATGATTGAGACGCAGGGCCGACAAAAAGTTGCCGCAGTTTTGAACGCTCAATATAAGATTCAACCGTTACCGAACGACCCAGCCGGTCGTCTCGTGGCCATTTACACAATCGCCAAAGAGCTCGCGTTGAAAACGCAACACCAAAAATCACAACTCCAAGACGTCTTCCCGCAAATCCCAAAACCATTCTTAGTCGCGCTTCTCAAAATAGTGGCTGAAAACGAACGAGATCGCGTCAATTTAGCTCCCGAAAGAATGGCCATGGCTTCGCCGAGGGTGTTTTGGAACGTCGTCAAGTACGCAAACATCGGTAAGAAAAACGTCTGGTCCGCCGCCTCCTTCGCGCAAGCCTTGGAAGAGTTAGCCCCAGGTGTCGCGGATTGGGACCAAATATGTACTCGCGAGAGACTCAAACCGAGTCGTTACAGCGATTACGTCTCGCATTAGAACACGAAGTTAGTTGTCACGGAACAGGTACTACAGTTGTCGTAGCACATACACAACAAATCAGTGAGTCCATTTTGTTTCTTAATCCAACTCAGAAAAATTTAAGGTGTAGAAAAAGAAGAAAGGAAAAGAAGCTCGATTCTTTTTTCGTCAAAAGGAAGAGCGTTAAAGAGACCACGCGCGCGCGACGCACTCATGACATCGTCCTCCTCCTCCTCCTCGCACGCCGTCGAACTGTTCGTGTACGACTTGAGGTACTGCTCCTTTTTGTGGTTGTTGTTGTTCTTGTCGTTTCTTTTTCCGTCTCATCCTTTCTTTAGAGTCGTCGTAGAGTTTCTACATGTCTTATCTGTGTGTACTGACGCGACGTTTCGTTTTTTCTTCTTCTTCTGCTTCGCGTGCAGCGGCGGCTTAGCATCCACCCTTTCCAAACAACTCGTGCTCCAACGCCTCTTGGATAAGGAAATAGATGGCGTGTGGCACACGTCAATCCACGTCCACGGGAAAGAGTACTGGTTTGGCCACGGAATGCAAGTGGGGATACCGAAACAGACACAATTTGGCACGCCGAAAGAGATTATTCGCATGGGAGAAACGCAGGTTGACGAGGCCCTGTTCAAGACTTTTCTAGATGAAGTCCATTCGCGATTTAACGTCGGCACGTATAGTTTATTAGAACACAACTGCAACAACTTTTCCGACGAGTGTTGCGAATTTTTAGTCGGGAAGAAGATTCCCGAACACATCCTGCGTTTACCGAACGAAATATTAGAAACGCCGTTTGGTCAATCGATCAAGCCGTTTTTGAAAGTTATGGAGAGTACGATGAGGAATACGAGAGGAACGACCGTGTTTGCGGAAGATAGCGATGCAATTAGCGAAGGAAGGAGTGAGGTGTTAGGCTCTTCCTCTTTGCCGCCTCGACAACAACAACAACAACAACGACGACCGTCAATGCAAGTTGCTCAAGACCTCGCGCCTCTCTTAGCGATGGGTTTACAAGCGTTCGTCGCGCAAGACCAGCCCGCTCAAAACAGATCTTCGAGCCGTCAGCCGTAAAAAACCAAGCGCATGTAGTGGTGGTTTTGTTGTTCAATACAGAATTTGACGACGTATTTTTGTTCTCGCTCATACCCTACCACATACTCCTTCGCGTCTCTCTCCCCGTTGGATTACTATTGATATTTCCCTTCTTTTGGAACCTTGAAATCCGCCAAAAATTCCGTTGGTGTTCTGTCGTCTTTGTCCGGACCTCCTCTCTTTGTCCGCACCACCACCTTTTACGAGAAGAAGAGACAAAAGCATCATCATCATCATCGTTTGAAAAAGAACCTCGTCGTTTCGTGTGCGTCGTCTTTGTGCTCTCGCGTACCGGACCAACAACGCAACAAATAAGACTCTTTTGTGTCGAACTCTCAAAAGTGCTCTGCGTCCTCGTCATCATCGTCTCGAATCATCGTCAAGAAAATCATCATCATCATCATCATCATCATGGTTGACGTCGCAGAGCTGAAAGCGGCGTTGGACAAGCTCGAGATGGAGCTGGAAAAGGAGAAGCAAAAAAACGCGCAGTTGGTGGAGGAAAACGCGTTGATAAAGGCGAAGAGTGCCTCTCTCGTGTCGGAGATGGAGAAGGAGGAGGAGCACATCACGAACGCGCTGATGCGCCGGATCGAGACGATGTCGCTGGAGAAGAAGAATCTGATGCTCCAAATAGACGCGGAAGAGGAACACATATCGAACGCGCTGCAAAAGAAGCTCGACGAAGTGATGAAACAAAAAGTCGATTTGGAGAGACAGTTGGAAAGCGAAACGGAGTTTGTCGGGAACAAACTGCAAAGACAAGTGGATCAACTCGCGCGGGATAAAAAGACGCTCGCAAAAGAACGAGAACGATTGAGGACAAAAATCCAAAGCCTACACGACGAAGGAGAAAAACTGAGAAGAGAAAAAGTCGCCATCGAACACTCTTTGGAAACCGAGGAAGAGAATATCGTCAACAAGCTCCAAGCGCAGATACAAAAGTTGTTGCAACAAAACGTTCTGTTGGAACGTAAATTGAATCGGTTACAAGGTGGGAATTTCGCGGCGACGAGTGATTCGGAACAAAGTGAAGATGGATATTCATCGACATATTCGGCAAGGGCGGCGTATTTGAGTTCCAGTCCGAGAAGTGCGAGAAGCGGGACGAGCACGAGGGATGCGAGTGATGGGATGGGGAGTCGAGGAGGCGGACATCACGCGAATCGAGGGGATTTCATCACGAGTTGGCAACGCGGGGCGTACGCAGCGCACAGTAAAGAGAATAGCAGTAACAAAAGTAGCTTCACGAAAAAAGAAAAGGACAAAGACGAGCCGACGTCAGAGTCTGGGTCGCAGAGAAAGAGTTTAGATATTCCTAGTGGCCTTGGAAGGATGAATTTGCCTCCGCACAGGACGTTATCGACTGGCGGGCCCGGGTCAACGTATAGTCAATCTGGGATGACGGAAGATAACGCCACAAATGCAACGACGCACGGGAATGAAACGCCTATGAGTTTACCAACGACGCCGAGGAGCGGGTTGAGCAGCGTGCAACATCCAGATTCCGAGAATGATTAATTACGCGCTTTCTGCGTGCTTTTCGCGCCGCGTGCATTTTGAATTATTACAAACGATAACAAACCCATCACGTTTTCCAATCCGTCCTCACACATTTTTCTTGAACTCTTTTTTCATCGACGGGCCCGAGGGCCGCTTATTATCACTACGATGATTATTCTGCTGCTCTTCGACCATTTGCAGATCTATACAGTTCTTCATAGTCCGAACAGTCAATATCACTAGCCGCCCCGCAAATGGGTCATGACATGATGAATTGCTTCTTTGTTTAATTCTCGAGGAAGAGCGAGTGCGGCAGCATTATTATTGTTGTCATCAATGCTGTCGTTAATGGCGACGTGAAAGGATAGATTACTCGACGACGCAATCTTCGTGACTGGAAACCCATATTTTGCCTTGTGTAAAACATCCGCGATTGGTAGGATTCTGGGCTTCGTGACACTAGATTTACCTTTGCCGCTGTCTTGTGCGTCTTCATTTTCGAACGTTGGCGATGCCGTTGGCGAAGGCGAAGAAATTGTTGGCTTAGCTTTTCTTTCAATCGGCAATGTACTAGCCATCACCGCACTATTCTTTGCAATGCACCATTTCATTTTGTGGACTTTTAATTCTGCGGCAGTTCTAAAAGTGTTCTTGCCGCAAAGGTCGCAAACCACGTCGTGAATGGCTTCGATATGTTCCGTAGTAGCAATAGGAGTAGCGATGTTATGAATGACGGTATTGACTCGTGCCGTCTCGCCATCGACGACGACAGCGACGGAAACTGGCGATGGTTGTTGCTGCGGCGCCGTGATGGCGTCGTTCGGTACCGCCGGCGACTCTATCATCGACGGGGGCGAAGACAGAGGCAAAGACGGTAAATTACTCATCGAAGTCATCGTGGTCGTCGGAGTCGATAGCATCGCTGCTTTCATTTTCATCTTCGCTTGCCTATTTTTTTCTCTTTTCTTTGCATTCGTCATCACTTTCTGCTTTCTCTCTAACTCTTTCTTCTCCTCCGCAAGGCACCCGTAACACACCAACTTACCTTCCCCTAAAACTTGGCTCGCGTATTTCACGTGCACCATGTGCTCGTGTTCGCCGCAGTATTGACAGTATTCGCCCGGGTATCGTCCCGGATTAATAATCTTTTTTGTTGCCTTTGTATTCGTCGCCTCGTCGTTTTCTTCTATCGTTGTCGCATTTGTTGTAGTTTTCTTCTTCGTCTCTCCCGTCGTCGTTGGCGATAGTATTTCACTTTTCGTTGTTTGGCTCTTTTTTACCGTCCGAGGCGCTAACAACGTCTTCGTCGCATCTTCTTTTTCTTTTTGTGGTTCTTTTTCCTCCCGTTCTTCGTGCTCTTTCCTCTTTTTCTTCGTCCGTCTCTTCTTCTCCTCATCCTCTTCCCCTAACTCGAACGCGGCGTCCCGCGGAGACCTCTTCTTTTCGCCAATGTCTCGACTATTACAATCGTCGCTCCGCCTACCTTTTCCAACGTCTAATAACCCGTTCACCGATTTCTGTATCGCGTTTACATACATCAAGCAGTACCCGAATTTTGTACTCCGATCGCCTCCGGACTGGATCGCTTTTTCGCTCAGAACGAACTTTTTTCGAGCGGCGCGCGCTCGTTCCTTCAGTTGCTCCATGGAATCATCCATGGGAGGAAGACCATCACCATTATTGCGCGTCGTCGTTTTCTTCGACATCATCATCATCGTCATCATCATCATCACCTCGTCAAAGGGAGCATTTGGGTACTAACGACGACCAAAGTCAAACACAAAGGCGCTTCAAAGTCTTCTCAATGTTTCGACACATTTTTTGAGTTTAGGTTTTTATTTAGGGTTTTTTGTTTAGGGGTTTGGGTAAGAAGAAGAAGAAAAGAAGAAGAAGAAGAAGAAGAAGA
>MDTG01031456.1_pt1 | contig 12301 bp, 7 predicted proteins | sample 811421 | NCBI WGS metagenome assembly MDTG01 (sample SAMN05326645, study PRJNA326480) | marine metagenome | isolation source: seawater | place: Pacific Ocean: South East | collected 2011
ATCGATCTGGCCAAGGAGAAAAACTTCTTCGAGACACGTGTTACTGAATATCAGACCGCATCCGCTTTAAGTTGGTAGGTGGAGAACACACTGCTACGGCGGTCTTGCGGGACCGCCGTAGCAGCCCTTTAATGATATTCTAGATTTTCTAGGGTCCCCTTCTTTGCTCTATGCTTCAAACGGAACTGATCCCATCCACGCAGGCTGAATCAAAATGGCTTATGGTCCTGCTGCATGGTCTGGGAGACAGTATGGAGGGCTATCGGTGGTTACCCAACGCTCTGGACTTGCCATGGTTGAATTACCTGCTGGTTAATGCTCCGGATGATTACCATGGTGGTTTTTCGTGGTACGATATTTACGATAATCCTGATCCTGGTGTAAAGCGTAGCCGGGCCTTACTGGAGGATCTACTGGATGGTCAGCGGGAATCTGGATATCCTGCGAAACAGACCTTCTTGTTTGGTTTTAGCCAAGGATGTCTCATGACTATGGAAATAGCAATGCGCTATGAGCACCGACTCGCTGGCTGTATTGGAATTAGCGGGTATGTTCACCAGCCGGAAAATGCTTTAAATGAGCTTGCTGAAGTTTCTAGAGAGCAAGAAATCCTCTTCACCTATGGAACGTTCGACCCAATTATACCTGTAGAAAAGGTAAAGGGCCAATTGCATCAGCTTTCTGCTGATGGAAAGCTACAAATTCAATCACACGAATTTGCAAAGGAACATACCATTGCCGGAGTCGAAGAATTGTCTTTGATTCGCGATTTTATTCGGGTGCGTGGACCAGAAGGTTGACCCTCTCAATTTTCATAGATTGAATTGAATCTGTTCCCAACTTTTTACCGGAGGCATATCGCAGAAGTTTACGTGGATTGGTTCGTACAGGTAAATTCATTAGGTTACGTAATTTTGTTATGAGTTCATGAGATAAGGTGTCTAATGCAACAGGATCTCTGCTAAACCAAAGTTCGTTCAAGGCTGTAGCAAAATCTGGTCGTGATTGTCCTCCATGATTGAACTGACATAGGAGTGCATCAGTGATGTGGAGCCGGAGTTTGGATTGTGCCATTTCTTCCTCGCCAAGAGTTTCTCGCTTGAGAATATTTCGTCCGTCCGGTAGGACAATTTGCTCCCATTGGTGTTTTCCGCCGCGAATTAGCAAGGTCTGTCCTTTCATCTCCTCTTTCGCAGTTTCATAGGCTAATGAGAAAGCAGTGTGTACAGGCAAAGCGTTAATTGAAGCTTTTTGGTAGTAGTATAGCATTTTGCCCTGGGTTTTTATTAAGTGAAGAGAGTTCGCATGAACGGGTTGGTTTTTTTGTAAAAGCTCTAATTCCTTTTTGAAAACAGGTGGGGCAATCGACCGTGAAAAGGCGATACGATCGATTAATTCACCTATTGCCGGATTGAGGTGGGGTCTTGATAAGGTGAAACGGGTAGTGTTGTCTGCGGCAGAAAAAGCCAACTCCTGCAAATGGCCACGAGATCCGGTTCGTCTATCAGGCATGGGTGGGTGAATGCTAATTATGGCACCTAATTGATCTGTAATAAGGGTAGAAGTATGAGAGATATTACTAGTTTTTATTTTATTAAATAAATAATCACCTTCCTCCAAATCCCAATGCAGGGCGGGCACGGTATATTTATCCCATTGGCTGTATCCACTATCTTTTGCGCCGGCTAATTTTATGCCAAATTCCAGTGCCATTTTTTCGTAGCCTGCCAGTTTTAAGTCCTGCAGTTTACGATCCCAAAGTACGATATTACTTGGGGGAACCCCTGAGGTAATGAGGCTTCTAATTACTGCTTTTACAACGGTGGGCCTTGTTCCTGAAAGGGCGCCTAACTGAGCATTTATTTTCAGGCCAATAACTTCATTGGTTGAAACGAATTGTCGCCATGCTAAAGTTGTATTGTTTTGTCTGCTTAATCGCCTGATCCCGTTCTGAACCATGGTTAAGACTTGGTTCTCTTTTGGCTGGAAGTGGCGGGTTGCCATTGGGGTATGAACTTGAACAACGGTGGCCTTGATGGAGGCACCTAGAGAAGGTGGGATCAATATGAACAAGCACGTGAATAATGCGCATTTAGCCGGTGAATAATGCGCCTTTGCCATATGAGCCAATTTTGTAAACATGCGCTTGCACCAAGATAGTTTAATTCCCTATGGCGACGAGACAAAATTTGTATTTCATTGTGATTGCTAGTTGGGTTTTTGCGGGCCTGGGCTGTAAGCCTCCCGGGGCAAAAGCTCTGTTTAATGGGGAAAAGCTGTTGCAAAAAGGTAATGCGAAAGCGGCAATTATAGAATTCGAAAAAGCAGTTCAGATTTTACCAGAGGAATGGAGGGCATGGAATTATCTTGGGTTAGCTCGACACCGAGCTGATGATTTAAATGGAGCGAGTGAGGCATTTCAAAAGTCTGTGAAGATCGCCGGTGAACGTAGAAATTCCCCGGATGATCCATCCTTTGTCCTATATTTTAATCAGGGCCGATTGAACTTGGATCGTGGTCGTTTGGCTGATGCGCAGAGGCAACTCCACACGTTTGCCTCGCAAAAACCAACCTTTAAATCACTTTTTTGGCTGGCGGAAGCCTTTCGTCAAAATGGGGATATGTTGCAGGCGCAAAAGACATATCAGTTGGCCTTGAATGAAAATAACAGCTCTCCGGTGGTTCATAATCGCCATGGGTTGGTTCAGTTAAAACTTAAGAATTACTCAGGAGCTATAACAAGTTTCCGGGAGGCATTGGAGCTGCAGCCTGAATTTAATCATGCGCAGCTAAATCTAGCATTAACCTATCATCTTCACGTGCCGCCAGATTATCCTAATCGTGAGACTTTGGCTTTCGAGGCATTTAAAACTTACGTTAAAAATAATCCTGAACTTGCAGTTGGAGTGCAAAAGATGATGGATGCATTGGAGGTTAAGCTGAACCCTACAGTTGCCTCCTCTGCTTCGCTGGAAAACACAAATAATGAACTGGTTGAAGTTTCCACAAATCAATTCGCGGCGGTATCTCCAGATGCGGTCGGGTTGAATTCCGATGTAGGGTTGCCATTAACTAATCGGTTTTCGGCGCTACCTACTACTGAAAATAATGCCACAGCAGCAGTTACAGAAGAATCTTCTGCAGTTGAGATTGATCGTTCGAGCCTCTTGGAAGAAAAGGAGAGTTTGTCGTCATCAGCTGAGTTAATTCCTCCCGCGACAGTACCGGAAACGAGAGATGGCCAAACGACATCATCATCTCTGCCTGAACAATCCATGCCTATCGTTGTTCCAGAAATATCTGGGGTGGCACGATACAAGTACATCAACCCTCAACGCCCTAAACCAGTAGCTGTGGAGAATCCCGATAGATTGGATTCAATGTTTAATCAAGCGTTTCATCTATATCAAATTAAAGAATTTGATAAGGCCATTACTGGTTATCGTAGTTTATTGGAGATCAATCCGGCGCATCAACAAGCTCACGTAAATATTGCAATTACCATGCAGGTGATGGGAGACGTTAAAGCATCGCTTTCGGCGTATGAAAAAGCACTGGCAATTAATCCTTTTTCACAACCGGCGAGGGAAGGGTTTGCTAGTGCCTTAAATCAGAGTGGGTTTTTTATTGATGCAGCGGTGGAGTTTCATAAATTGTTAAAAGTGCACCGGGATAATGTGCCAGCTCATTTGGGGCTGGGAGTTCTTTATGCTCAACATCTTAATCGGCCAGATAAAGCTGAGTATTACTACCGCCGCGTTCTTGAATTGAATCCTCAGCACTCTGAGGCAGCTAATATTCGTCGATGGCTCTATAATAAAAGCCAATAGTGCTAAGTGCGAAATGATATGTCAGGTCGCATCCCTCAATCGGTGATAGAGCAAATTCGTACTGCGAATGATATTGCGGAGGTAATTGGTGGTTATATTCCGCTAAAACAGGCCGGAGGGAACAGTATGGCCCTGTGCCCTTTTCACAAAGAGAATACCCCAAGCTTTACCGTAAATCCGCAAAGGCAGATATATCATTGTTTTGGCTGTCATGCGCACGGTGATGTATTCAAGTTCCTACAAGAATATGAGCACCTTGAGTTCATTGAAGCAGTTAAGCGATTGGCTGAGCGTGCCGGTATTCCGTTGGAATTTGAAGAGAATCCACAAGCGGAGCGCAGTCGACGAAAAAAGGATTTACTTTTACATATCCATTCGGAGTTAGCCAAAAGGTGGCATGAGGTGTTGATGAATGAAGAGGCTGGAAGGCCGGCTCGGGATTATTTAAACACTCGTGCAATTACACGTCGAGGAGCCGAGTTGTTTCAATTGGGGTACGCACCACAGTCTTGGGAAGATACTGTTAATTGGGCTAGGACTAAGAAATTTGATTTGAAAGTCATGCAGGAAGCTGGGTTGGTAGCCGAAAAAGAGGGCAAGTGCTACGGGCGTTTTCGCGGTCGCCTGATGTTTCCTATTCATGATGAACAGAAGCGGGTGATCGGTTTCAGTGGGCGGATGTTGGAAGCATCAGCGAAGTCGGCAAAATATGTGAACTCTCCCGAAACCATTTTATTTCACAAGAGCAAAGTTTTTTATGGGATGGATAAGGCGCGTCGGGAGATTTTGTCGGAAAAATCTGCATTGATATGTGAGGGTCAGATTGACACTATGGCTTGTCACCTTGCCGGCTTGAACAACGTGGTTGCTCCTCAGGGGACGGCTTTAACAGCAGATCACGCCCGCATCCTTAAGCGTTACACCTCGGAGGTGATTTTGTGTTTTGATTCAGACACAGCTGGGCAGGCAGCGGCAGTACGGTCTTTTGATGCCCTTTTAGAATCAGAACTGGCGGTGCGGGTGATGGCGGTGCCCGCACCACATGATCCAGATAGCTACATTGCTGAAAACGGAATAGGTGCATTTCGGCAATTGATGGAGTCAGCCCCATCATTTTTTGATTTTTATTTGGCTCATCTGGTTGGTGAGCATGATGTGAATACTGAGCGAGGTCGCCGCGAGATAACTCAAGCAATGGGGCTAATGGTGCGAAAAGCAAAGGATTCGGTTCTATTGGATGACAGTGTTCAGAAAACAGCTTTTGCTATTGGAGCCTCAGCCGAAGCAGTACGAGCGGAGTTCCAGCGAATTAAGGTTCCCGTTAAAGGATTAAACCAGATTTCAGAACCAACCAAGGATGCAGCGGAGCTCCAGATTGATCCCCCCTCACAACGGGAAAGGTGGTTGCTTCGTTTGGTGTTTCACGAACGTGCGTTTAGTGATTGGGCGGCGGACTGTTTGGATTGCCGGTGGATTGTTCATGCGCAAGTCCGCTCGATTATGGATAGGGCAGCTCAAACGGGTGACTCTCCAGAAATACTGATAGGTGATATGGATCCATCCTGCAGCCGCCTTCTTAGTGAAGTGTTGGCCGATTCGAGTGAAATTCCAAGACCTGCCCGGCAATTGAAGGATTTAGTGACACTGATGCGTGATTGCTATTTGGATCGGAAATTGTCAGAACTCACTCGTCTAATGGCTTCGCAGCCCAACTTACCTGAAAAAGAGTTGATGCGTATCCTAGATGAGCAGCGCGAGTTACAAGAGCAAAAACAGGAATCACTACCCGAGGTTCCGGCCAATGTTGCCACGTAACCTAGTCAACGTGAGCTGCCTCGTTGGAAAGGAGCAGAACTTGCGTGTATTTTTCCCATGGGTTGAGGGGTTTGACTTTCCGTGTAGCTCCCTCAAATTCATCTGAAGCGGTCCACTTAGAGACAACCATTGAGCCTGCTTTTTTCTCCATAGCTTCGGCAATGTCGGTATTAATACTTATGGTGGGGTTCCAAGTAAAGTTGTCCTGTTGTGCTTGTACGGGTTTTAATTTGAATTTGGCTGGAATACTGCTTCTGAGTTTGTAGTCCATCATGCTCCGGCTGGTGACGATGAAGTCAATGCAGTCACCCGCTTTGACTTTAATATTGTTTGCGTTCGCCTGTCTTGCGTTTCTTCGCACGTCCCAGCGTCCGAGTTCCTTGCCAAGGCGTTCCCTCGGGTTTTGGGGGTTTTGTGCTCGACTCCATATGATAATGCCCGTGACTCCATCCCATGCATTTTTATTGTACCAATCGCGGAGCTTAGGGTCGAGTTTCTCTAATTGTTCATCATAAACAATTTCGGCATCATCGTCCAAATTGTGCTCTAATCTTCCCGAGACGTTAACGGTTGTGTCCATCGGAGCAATCCAGCGGCGAATGACCGCCGAAAAATCGGGATGAGCTCCCGGGTGACCTCCGGTTGCGGTCAACTTCATTAGTCCATCGTTTCCTCTCCAAACCTTTCCGTCAGTCTTGGAAAATTGCTTATAGGTAACACCGTAAGCCTTATTTTTATCATCAATTTTACGCCAGCTGCCAAACCCGTTGGACCAGACGGTCTTATCACTTGTATCCAATGCTGCAGCTGCCGCTATTTTTTGTGCCTGTAAAAAACGTTCCCCGAGTTTGGTTTCAATTGGTTCCGGGTCGCGTTGATAGATCATGTTGTAGAGCGTATTAATTCGGCTCCGGTCGTTACTAATATTCTGAAAATTCCGTTGATTTATCATACGATTTGCTAAATCTGCCACCATAGGGCTGTTCATCATGAAAAGTGCCTGTTGGGAGACCGTAGAAGTAAACCTCTGTCCTGCTGTAGAGTTCGGGTCAGGGAAGTCAAAAGTCTTAAACATTTCATTCAAGTTTCCACGGTCTACCATTCCATATACTGTTCTTCTATAGTTGGTGGTACCTGTGAGGGCTAAAGGTTTGCCTCCCATCGTATAATCCAATTTTCCTGATACGTGCAACAAACCATCTCGAAACGACTCAAAATCGAGACGTCGTCGATCCATTTTATAGTAATAAACGTTATCGGGATCTTTGATGCTGTAACGGGGATTATCATCGCTGGTTTGCTGATAGGTGTTGGACATCACAATATGTTTGTGGAGTTTCTTCATGGACCATTTATTTTCCACCAGATACCACGCCAGATAATCGAGAAGTTCAGGATGGGATGGATCCATGGCGCGCAAGCCAAATTCGTTTAAAGAACTTACAATGCCTTTACCAAAATGATGGCTCCAGATTCGATTAACAATTACTCGTGAAGTGAGGGGGTTGTCATCTGCAGCAATGGCTTTTGCCAGTTCCAGCCGACCTGAGCCAATTTTAAAGGGCTGTCTGTCCTCCCCTGAGAGAATCTCCAGGAACTGTCGGGGCACTACTTTCCCTTTCTGTCTGGCATTGCCCTTGATGTGGATAGCTTCATCTCGAGGCTGTGCGTCATTTAAAACCATTGCCCTTGGTGGTGAGCCAGGATGATTAATTTTCAGGCTCTCAATTTTAGATATGAATCTTTCGTTTTCCTCCCGTTCTAAACCTCTATCGCGACGCTTGAGATCATCAAATCGGTAGTGGCCTGGATGACCTCTATCGAACATGACTCGGCGAATTTCCTCCATGTTTTTGGCGTAGCCTTTGCCAAATTGTTCATCAAATTTTACGTCAAAACGCTTCTGAGCGTCTTCCATGTTCTTAGGTGGACCTAAAGGCTCTTTTTTCTGTCTTAAGGCTTCATTCTTTTTAGCGGTATAGACTTGGTTGACATACATCCATTGTTCGGAAGAAACATTAAAGAGTGCCTTATAGCGTTTTGCTACTTCAAGCATGGTTCGCGGAGGGGTCTTAAACGCGTTGGCTACAATCGGGTTAATCTTCCTTCCTTTTTTCTTTGGGTCTTGGTCCAGCATTGGAGCCAGTTTTTTCTGAGCTTTGACCAAGTCGGCTCTCATGAATGCACCCAGTCTATTTGTGGTTACATTTCCATAAACTTTCCAAGGGCCGAATACACGGTCATCCTCGCGCTTGCGACTAAGATATCGTTGCCAAGTTTCGCCTATTTCAGCTTTAAGGCGCAGTTGATCACGCTTTTCTCTATCAACTTTAATCCCTCGATTCTTTTGCATCTCTTCAATAGCCCGTTCGAATTGTCCTCGGTTGTCACTAATGCGTAGCTCCGCTTTGGTGAACATATGAGACCAGTACATATAGGTATCAGCTTTTTCACGGGATTCCTTTTTTCGCTCGTATTCTTCTTTTAACCGGAATTGTTCGTGATCTTTTTCGAGTTTGTTTTTCTCTGCCAGAAATTTTGCGTAATCCGGATTGGAATTATATGCTTTGACTGCGGTTGTTTTATTGTCCGCTTTGGGTTGCCCGATTCCAGGGATTAAAATGGGTTTATCTTCTTCAGCGGGTTCACGCGAGCTGCGAAATACTCCATAGAGTGAGTAATAGTCGGCTGTAGGAACCGGGTCGAATTTATGGTCGTGACAGCGGGCACAGTAAACAGAAAGACCCATGACTCCCCGGGTTATTACGTCAATTCGGTCATCAATGATTTCATCGCCTCCAGCTACCCTTGGCCCAAGGGTGAGAAAGCCCAAGCCCGCTTGATCAGAATGACTACTTCTCCCCTTCGGATGATCTGAGGCAATCTGTTCAATGAGGAACTGGTTGTAAGGCTTATCTTCATTTAATGAATTAATAACCCAGTCCCTATAGGTGTGGGCATATATGTAGCGAGACAGTTGTCCGCGGCGGTTGTCACCCCCGGTCGTATCCGCATAGCGGGCGACATCCAACCAGTGACGTCCCCAGCGTTCGCCGTATTGTGGGCTAGCCAATAGTCGATCTATCACTTGCTCATAGCTTTCCTGGCCTGAGGTAAACCGTTGGACATCCTCATGAGAAGGAGGTAGTCCGATTAAGTCGAAGTAAATACGCCTCAATAGTGACCATTTGTCAGCGGGAAGAGAGGGGACCATTTCTTTCTCTTCCAGTTTTCGTAGTACGTAGGCATCGATGGGGTTCTTAATCCATCCCTTGAGTTTACCGTTATATACGAGGTCTTCAGAGGGAATCTCAGGATTGGAAACCGGCTTAAATCCCCAGTGATTTTTTGCTTTCTCCATGTCTTGTTGAGTTTTAATGACCCCAGCAGATTTGCCAGAACGTGGATCAGGGGCTCCTCGACGTATCCAGTTTTCCAGTTCCGCAATTAAGGCATCCGGGACTGCATCTTTTCCAGCAGGAGGCATGGGATCGCCTAAATCCTTGATGCGTTTGATCATGATGCTTGTACCTGGATCATTGGGAACTACCGCTGGTCCTGAGGATCCGCCCGCCAAGGCCCCGGCCTTTGAGCTGAGATCAAGGCTGCCCTTGGTAGCACCATCACCGTGGCAATCGTAACAATAGTCAACGAGGATGGGCCGAATCTTGGCCTCAAAATATTCCTGATCGGCAGGGGAGATTTGCTGGGCGTTGGATGATGAGAGCCCTATCACCAACGTGGATGCCAGAATTGTTAAACTCTTCAAGATGTTATTTTGGCTCATCATACTAATCATCAAACTTTATGTGACAGGCAACGCACCCTGTCATCAGAGCGCCGCGCCAGAACTTTTTTCAGATCAAAACGGAACGAAAAAAGTTTTAAGCTAAAATTCCTTTCACCGGCATTCCTCCTTGAGGCAGTGAACGAGTGGGTTGAGTTAGACGGAAGTCCCGGCCCGCGGTTCGGAATGTCAGTTGTTCATGGTCAAAACCCAGTCTGTCCATAACCGTAGCGTGAATGTCTTTAACGTGTACTTTGTTTTCGGCAGCTGCCCCGCCTAGTTCATCGGTTGAACCATAGGCCATGCCACCCTTGATTCCACCCCCCAATAGAACAGTGCTTAATCCACGTGCATTATGGCTTCTACCGCCAGCTCCATCTTCAGTTGGGCTGCGACCGAATTCACTCGTAATATAAATTAATGTGTCTTCAAACAATCCACGTTCCTTGAGGTCGTCAACGATTGCTCCAATAGCGGGGTCGAGCTGATCGGCGTTGCGTTGGGCTCTTTGGGCTATGCCTCCATGAAGATCCCAGCCGCCCTGCCGAACCTGCACGAACCGGACGCCTCTTTCCAGCAATCTCCGAGCGATTAACATTTGACGTCCTTGTCCATTATTCCCGTATTTGGCTGTTGTTTCCGGCTTTTCAAGTGAAATGTCAAAAGCTTCGCGAGCATCAGTTTGCATGCGGTAGGCTAATTCAAATGAGTTTATTCGTGCCTCCAAATCTCCTTCAGCCTGACGCTTTTGCTTATGCACCTCATTAAGCTTGAGTAACAGGTCCAGTTGCTTGCGTTGATCACCTCGGGAGGCAAAGTCACTTTTGATGTTTTTAATGATGTCCTCAATCCGGGTGTTGTTGGAATCAACAAAGGTTCCTTGGTAGGCTCCGGGCAGAAATGCATTTGTGTAGTTGCGGGCATCAGGGCCGCCTCCCGGGCTCATGGTAATAAAACCGGGTAGATTTTGGTTCTCGGTGCCAAGGCCATAAAGCACCCAGCTTCCTACTGCTGGGCGAATTTCCTGCATCTCGCCGGTGTTTTGCATGTAAGTTGCTGGTCCGTGTGCCGGGGCATCAGTGTATGTCGACCGTACAATAGCAATGTCATCAGCGTGACGTCCAAGATTCGGCCAAATTTCGGACATCTGCAGGCCACTTTTACCGTACTTTGGGAATTTAAACGGAGAAGCCAAAAGTTTACGATTACCTCTGGCTTTGCCTCCATTTGCGTTGAGTTCTGGGCGTGGGTCCCATAAGTCCATGTGGGGAGCTGCACCTGCCAGAAAAATATTTAGTACTCGCTTCGCCTTGGCTGTTTGCGGCGCTTGCTTTGGTGCCAATGGGCTGTTTCCGTTTGATTGGCCCATGAGTCCCTGTTCTGACAGCATGGCCGAGAGGGCCAAGGCTCCAAATCCGGTGCCAGTTTGTTCCAGCCATTCACGGCGAGTGAGGAATGAATCTTTAACCCGGGCGGTGTGATCGGCTTTGCTGTAAAGCGGATAATCGTGATTGTTCATGTCAAAAATTTAAGTATTGATAAACCAAAAAGCCAATTAGCGTCGGCTGGTAAGTAAAACTACCAGTTTTTCGAATATTCGCAATGGTATTAGCGAAAAAAACCTCAAAAAATAACCCTAAATGAGTTTTTATCGGTGTTGGGCATAAGTTCCGCCCTGAGAGCGTTGTCACTTTATCGAATGCCGACTAATTTCAGTTTATGAGGTCTTTTGGAGCGGCGTTAGCGGTTTGGGTCCTTGCAGGTTGCGCAACGATTCAATCCCAATCAGGAATGGGGATATTGAAAGTTTTACCGCATTATTTGGATGAAAAGGGAAGGCATACCGATGGTCCCACATTGCTTCACCGTGATTCATACCAAAATAAACTTCGTAATAACGCACAGCTGGCTCGCTCAATGCGTTATGATATTAATTGGTATGGGGTGGGGGAGGTCACTTTACGGCTTGAATTACGTAGCAATAAGTCTGGATTACAACCGATCACATTGGAACAAACCGTGGATTCAGGAGCTGGGCCTAGGCACTGGTCTTCTATTGAGATCGCTCACGATACGTATCTTGAATTTGGTCAGCCCTACTCATGGAGGGTGTCCTTGTGGCGGGGTGAGGAAATGTTGGATCAGGACCAATCTTTTTTATGGTGAATTTACCTCTGGAATACCCGTATTCACCGCGGGGGAGGTAACTAAATAACCGGTGCAAAGAGTGAGATAATTTTTTGGTACCACGCTGTTCATTTGGCCTTGGTAGATAACCTAAGAAGGCGGTTGAGCTCTGATTGACACGGGATTTTAAGGGTGGCTCCAACCAGTTTTTTTAGCTAGGCAACAGGATCGTCTGGTATGTCCAATCAAAAGGTTCGATTTATTTGTTCCTCCCACCTTTCTATATCTGATACGGCATCGGCATTTTTAAAAAGAAGATTACAATTGGAATCTCGACAATGGTTGCTTTTTTATCCCACTTTTTTGTCCATGAGTAAGCCCACTATTCTTATTTTGTGCACGGGAAACAGTTGCCGTAGTCATTTGGCAGAAGGGGTTTTACGATCAGCGGTCGGTGAATCAATGGAGATAGCCAGTGCTGGTTCTAGCCCTGCGGGTTACGTACACCCGGTGGCAGTAGATGTTATGGCTGAGATTGGCATTGATATCAAAGGGCATACCTCAAAGCATCTCAATGAGTTTCTTGATAAAAACGTCCGCACGGTGATTACCGTTTGCGGTAATGCTGATCAGGCTTGTCCAGTGTTTCCGGGCCAGATCGAAAAGCATCACTGGCCATTTGATGATCCGGCAAAAATTGAAGGTTCTGAGGAGGAGATACTTGCGGGTTTTCGCCGGGTTC
>MDTG01200202.1_pt1 | contig 12301 bp, 9 predicted proteins | sample 811421 | NCBI WGS metagenome assembly MDTG01 (sample SAMN05326645, study PRJNA326480) | marine metagenome | isolation source: seawater | place: Pacific Ocean: South East | collected 2011
GCGAGCATAGAAAGTCCCCTCGTCCACATCGTTGATGACAACTCGCTCAATGGAGGTCTCTAAGCCCTTGAGTATCAGTCCAATAAGGTCGTGTGTAAGAGGCCTCTCTTTTTTGACTTGGTTCAAGGTCATGTTTATCGCGTTTCCAATTGCAGGGTCTACATAGATTACGAAGGTTTTTTCCTCGCAACCCAAGAACACTGCGCAACCATTGGATGTGGGCATTACGCCCTTTACATTGACTTCCGTTAAATCGTCCTGCATGGGTCAAAACATCTCTCAAAATGCTCCGAATCGCAAGATTTATTGCTTTCACAAACTAAATGACTTCTCTCGAAAACATCAGTTCCAATAATCGCAACCTGTACTTAGTTGGTTTCATGGGTACGGGAAAAAGCGCTGTAGGGCGACGCGTAGCGGACAAATTGGGTTTTCGCTTCATAGACGTCGACCAAGCGATCGAGCAAGATGAGGGTATGGCGATTACTCAACTCTTTGCTGAGCGAGGGGAAGAGGCTTTTCGGTTAATGGAAAGGAATTTCATCGAAAACGGGCATCCTGATTCAAACTGCGTCGTCTCTTGCGGAGGCGGACTATCAATACCGGAAGGCATGCCCGAATTGCTTAAGGCTAAGGGAGTTGTGGTTTGCCTTTGGGCTACTCCTGAGGTCATTCACGAGAGGACTAAGGGGCATTCGAAAAGACCCCTTTTGAACGTGGAGGACCCGCTGTCGAGCATTCGTGAACTACTGAAGGAACGAGAGCCACGTTATCGAGCAACGGGCAATCTAGTGTCTACGGTGGATCGAGGTCTTGCCGGAGTAACAGAAGCAGTGCTTCGCGTTTACCGGTCGCAAAGTTGAGAATCCGGATTCAATTCAGCTATTTAGCGAGACTGCAGACGGAAATCTTGTAACTCGTTCGAACGGCAAATGTCTACAAGTCGTGTTACTTTTTTAAGCGGAACGTCTTCGTCTGCAACTATTAGCACTTTTGGCTTTTGAGCTAATTGGGATGCGGTGCGGAGTGCGATTTTCAACTTTTGCTCTGATAGTTCGGAGTCATTGAGGTAGTATTTGCCCTCGCGGTTAATCGATATGACGATTTCGTTTTGCAGTAAGTTAGAGCCGGCGGTTTCGATTTTCGGGAGACGAACGTTGATTGCCCTCAAGTTCTTGAATTGCATGGTGACGAGAAAGAAGACAATAAGCACCATCAGCACGTCGACGAGCGGGACAATATCGATTCTGGGAGACTTTCGACCTCTAGAATTGTGAGGTCTCATCATGTCTTGTGTTGTGAACTTCTGGCTTCGTACAGTCGTTCAGCCAACCATTCCAACTTGGTTGCTCGGTTGTCAATGACTCGCGAAAGAAATGAATGACCGACCAGTGCGGGAATTGCTATCGCCAACCCAATAATAGTGGTAAGCAATGCCATGGCGATCCCCTCTGAGAAAGCACTTGCGTCCGGAATGCCTGAATCCGTCGGCATGCCGGAAAAGACACGCACCAGTCCCGTTACTGTTCCCAGTAGACCGATTAAAGGAGCAATTCCGACAATTATTTCGAGAAGAAAAACACCTCGCTCCATCCCGCTTGTCTCCAAGCGGGCATAGGCTCGAAGAACATCAAGCGACGATTGTTCCTTCGCTGCAACACCCGCTAACCGCTCGGCTGCGGAACGATCATTCGTCTCCAAATCGGTTATTCGACCTGAGTTCAGGGAATTCTCGACATGCTTTGGGATGGTGCGAGTGCGTCGCAAGGCAAACCACCGTTCGACAAAAATGAATACTCCGATCGTTAGGCAAATGCCCAAAGGATAGAGAAACCAGCCTGCTTGTCGGACATCAATCGGAGGTCGGATACTTCGAAAGATTTCCAGATGGTCTGGATCGGGTCTTCTCTTGCAACCTAGAATCAAATTCAAGTTTTCAAAACTATATCCAGTGGAATTGCCTTCTTGTACCGTACTGGATTGTTCCTCTCTGAATCGACGAAGAGATTCTGGAGACGAGAGGTTGTATTGGGTGAGCGTGTAGTCAAAACCCTCAATTTTCAGGTTTAATTCACTTTCACCTCTAGTTTCGTAAGTGGGCGACTCGGTGGCCACAATTTGAGATTCAAAGCCATTTTCGCGGAGAGCATCGGCAAAATCGGAGGCTTGGAGAGAGGGACTGGGAGTGTCGGTGCAACCCAAAAACAAGGTCAGCACCAAAATACTTGCCCAACGAGAGAAAGGCAATAAGCTAAAAAAAGTGGACTTAGGGGTCATTTCTGCCCAGATTGATAAGGGTTCTGTTGATGGAATTCGACTAGGCGTAAGGTAGGCTCCTTGCGGTCTCTTCAATTCCATTTGTGGCAGTCAGCAACTCCTCCAGAGGATCCCAGGTTCCGTTTAACAAGCTTTCACGAGCACCAGGGTTGATTTCGCATGGAATGCATTCTGTTCCGTATCGGACTTGTAGGTTTTCCAGATCCACAACGACTCCCAAATCTGGATCGTTTTCAGTAGCTGAAGAAAGTTTCTCCAAGTTTTCTCTTGAGGCAGAGACACAGGGCATGCCGAGGTTGGTGGAATTGCCAAAGAATATTTCGGCGAAATTGCCTGCGATAATGGCTCTGAAACCTGCGCGATATAGGGATTGAGGAGCGTGCTCGCGCGAACTACCACAGCCAAAGTTAGCTCCCGAAACAATTATCGATGCATCGCGGAAGCATGGGAGGTTGAGGTTGTGGAGCTTTTCGGAACCATCTGCATTGAATCTGGTGTCGTGAAATAGGTATTCGCCTAACCCATCGAAAGTCAGGCACTTCATGAAGCGGGCCGGGATTATGCGGTCGGTGTCGATATCATCGCCCGGAACCGGAATAGCACGACCTGTAACTTGTGATATTTTTGGTAAAGTCATGAGTCTGGAGCTTGGGTGTTATCCAAATACAGTTCGGGCGTCACTCACTTCCCCTGTGACTGCAGCTGCGGCCACCATTACGGGACTCATGAGCATGGTTCTTCCAGTGGGACTGCCTTGACGCCCCTTGAAGTTGCGGTTGCTGGAACTGGCGCAAAGCTGATCGCCCACTAGCTTGTCGGGGTTCATGGCTAAGCACATAGAGCAACCTGCCGCCCGCCACTCGAAGCCGGCGTCTATGAAGACCTTGTCCAACCCCTTTTCCATAGCCAACTTGCTGACAACTTGAGAACCAGGTACTACGATGGCCTTCAAGCCATCCCTGACCTTGTGCCCGGGCAAACGTGCAGCGACCTCCTCTAGATCTGAAAGGCGACCGTTGGTGCATGAACCAATAAAGGCCACGTCGACCTTTGTTCCTTGAATCGGTGAACCGGCTTGGAGCTGCATGTGATCGAGGGCTTCAATGACACCTGCTCTGTCGTTTTGAGATACTTGGTCGGGGTTGGGGATGTTTTCGCCGATGGCAACAGCTTGCCCGGGATTGATGCCCCAAGTGACGGTGGGAGCGACTTCACTCCCTTCGATCGTTACGATATCGTCGTAGGAGCAGCCTTTGTCGGAAGAATAGCTCGACCAAGTAGAAACTTGTTTTTCCCATTCTTCGTTACTTGGAGAATACGGGCGCCCCTTGAGGTATGTAAAAGTTTTTTGGTCCGGATTTACGTAACCCACTCTGGCGCCACCTTCAATTGACATGTTGCAGGCTGTCATCCGCTCCTCGATGGAGAAAGAGTCAAACACGTCCCCTCCGTATTCATAAGCGAAACCCGTGCCGCCGTTAACGCCGAGCAAGCGTATTATGTGAAGAATGACGTCCTTGGCGTAAATGCCTGTTCCCAAGTCGCCGTTTACGTTGATCCGTCGAACCTTGAGCTTGCTCATCGCCATCGTTTGAGTCGCCAGCAGATCCCTGACTTGGCTCGTTCCAACCCCGAAGGCAATGGCGCCAAAGGCGCCATGCGTCGAAGTGTGCGAGTCCCCACAGGCAATTGTCATTCCCGGTTGGGTCAGACCTTGCTCAGGTCCAACTACGTGAACGATGCCTTGTTTGCCGGAGTCGACGTCGAAGAAAGTTACTCCCGATTCAGCGCAGTTTTTGCGGAGTTCCTTGATCATGGCATCGGCGAGAATGTCTGAGTAGGGCTCGTTCGCTTCATCCGTAGGCACTATGTGATCCACGGTTGCAAAGGTGCGTTCTGGATACCTTATGGGCAAACTCTTCTCTCTAAGCATACCAAATGCCTGCGGACTGGTCACTTCATGAATGAGGTGTCGGCCGATGAACAACTGAGTCTGCCCGTTGGCGAGTTCACCAACGGAATGGATATCCCAAACTTTCTCAAAAAGGTTTTTCGAATTCATCGTAAAAGGCGATTCCGTTTATCATTTAAATATATCCAAGCAAGTGAATAAAACTAAGTCCGCAGCTAATCTTCAGAAGTACGGAAGTGGAATGCATCTCGAACTGTTATACTTCGAAACGTTTACCTCCGTTTGTATGTTGAGACAAGTAAGCCGTACGAATCTTCCGAATTAGAGAATTGTCTTCGGTTGTCAAGTCGCCCCCATCTGGAGTTCGCCGAGCAATAAGATTATTTAAGGTTTGAGAGTTGCGAGATTGAATTTTCAATATTCGATCCAGAGTTTCTTCGAGAATAGGGTCTTCTCGAGGGTCAAAAGTGAGTACGTCGCGAGCTGATAATACTAATTTTAAAGTTTGATCCTTGTCTTTGAGGATTTGCTCGAGCTTGTCCAGTTCTGTTGAAACTATAGCTTGAGTTTCAGCATTAAGGAGCAGTTCGTAAGCTTCAAGTGCTTCTGAAAAAGCTTTTTCCTCGGGGCTCACAGCCGAGGTGGTGTTTTCGATTGAAAGTCCTGCTCTCTCTAAGCTTGAAGAGAGAGAGACCCGGGTTCCCCACTGACATCGTGCTCAGGGTTTTGAGTTAGCATCTCATCCCAAGCCTCGCGCAATTCGTTTATGGTCTTTTCAGCTTCACCGATAGGGGCGACTTCCTTTTTGAGGTTTGCTTGCTGCAACTGATGAAGCACATAATCATAAAGGCGGTAAAGAGTGCCCGGGAGATCGCCCGGGACAGACATGTCCAATGAAGCTTGGAGTTCGGTCACTATATTCTGGGCCCGAATCAAATTATTATTTATGTCCTCGTTTTTTTTAGTGAATTCTTCTTCCTCAAATGCTCGTTTAGCGGCAGACATGAAACGCAGAGCTCCATCAAAAAGCATAAGGACAAGCTTTCCAGGGCTTGCAGTTTGAATGGACTGGGCCTTGTAGGATCTAGCTATCTTTTCGTATTGCATAAGTGGGGAAGCTCTTCAGTACCTAAAGAGTTTAGGAATCGAAATCTTCGTTGTCTAGTAATTTTTCCGCCAATTCCTCCATGATGGAGTCGTTGGGCCAGTTCGGATCAGAGAGCAGTGCTTTGCCGCGTTCGACTGCTTCGGGACGAATGGCGACAGAACTAGAATCGACTCTCTCGGCCAACTTCCCTATGTCCGTCAATGAATGTGCTTCAGTTGGTTGAATTTGTGCCTTTGGGGAAGGCGACATTTGCAAGCGAGATGCTGCCCCAACACTCTTGGAGCCGCCCGTGTTCGCATTAACTGATATGGGGTCCATAATAAAAATTCAACTGAATCCTTGTCTTTACTTATATAATATGAATTAAAATATGAATATCCGCAACCCTTTAAAGCAATTCTTTTTCAACGGATTGGAAGGGTTGCGAAAGTCGAGTTTGCCACATATTTTGCAAATGCCCGAGGGGATGCAGTTGCACTGCCGGCGGTCCGTGCTGAGATGTTGTTCACTTGAGCCACTCGTTGGAATTGGCTTGCTGCGAGAATGACATCGGGTTGCCCCGCATCGAATGTCTCGTCAATTGCCCAGAGGAAGTCAGAGCTTTTGATGTCCACTAGTTTCGAGCGAATGCTCAATGCTAGAGGTTTGTATGCTCGATATGAGCTCAAGTCCACTAAGAGGACTCCGTTTGCTCCCGTGGCATTTTCGATGTCGGACAGAAAGGTTTCGGGCAGTTCGCCGGAGGACGAAAGTCGGCGCACGCCGAAGAGAGCTTTCATTTGTTCTGTTGAGATTTGAACGGTTTCAAAGAGTCGCTGCTTGGTCAACTCTTGGAGGAAGACATCATCTACATAGTCCAAGAGTGGAGAGTCTTCATCTGCAAAATAGCAAGGGAGCACCGCTACTCTTGTGAAGCCAATGGGGAGTCTTTCGGTAGGATATAAGTTTTTGGGAAGGAACGGTTCGGCTTGCCGCACTATCTTTTCCTGCTCGAATCGGCGACAGGAGCAGAACGCGAGAATGACGCAAAGTGAAATTTGTAGGTATGGAGTTTTCATTTCTTCTTGCGATTGATACGAGTAAATGGAGGGTTCGTCATTTTTTAGACGCAAAGGAATTCGTAAGGGTTTGCATTTGGGTGCTGATTTTCGATTGCATCTCTTCCATTTTAATAAAACCTTGGGTCAAGGCTCTTTCCCGCTGTTCGAGATAGCGTTCCAAGTCTTCTATGCGATCATCGATGCGCTTGTTCTGGGCACGTATGCTTTCAGCATGCGCTTGATAGGTTCCCTTGTAACCGGAGGAACTGTCTCCGGAAAGGAAATTACTGAGAAAATCATTCAAATCATAAGTGATGCCTTGGTACTGCCTGTTGGTAGTGCCAGTGTTCCTGTCGTCTGCTGTTGCGGTTGCTTCGGCAAAGAGGGCTTGAACTTTGTCGGGGTTGGCCAACAGTTCGGCGGTGAGGTTAGAGGAATTCTTCATTTGCAGGCGATCGCTGCCAGTTCCGAAATCAAGACCAATGTCCGCTAGTCGGAATGAACTGAATTGAGGAGAGTACTCTACCCAAGCACTTCCGCTCCATTCGTAATAATTAACTATTCCTGCCTTGGTCTCGTCTGCCTTCACTTTTACCTGATATCCTGCGTCAGTTCCTCCAAGTCCGAGGTCTGCTTGAACGCTTGCAAGCAGGGCATGGGTACTGACCGTGAGGTCCGTGCCGTCTTGGGCTGTCTTGCTTTCGGAGTGTACATAACTGTCGCCAAAAACTATCTTGCGCAATTGGCTGCCTAGTCGACTAATCTCAATGTTGCTTGAGAACGTGCCCGCAGTGACATTTTCGCCGTCTTGATTGACTGCGACCAAGCTACGAACGTAATCTTGAGCATCGTTGAATTCTTCGACGAACTTCCCTATTGCGTTTTTCGCGGGATCCGAATCCCGTTCGATCTTGACGGTTCCTTGGTCACCTACCGCACCTCCGCTGACGTCAAAGGTTATGCCCTCGTATCCGTGCACTGTTTCATCGAAGGAAGCCGTGTTGTTGTAGATTGTCTCGCCGTCGTTTATCTTGATGGCATAATTATTTCCCAATTCACTGCTCGCAGCTCGTCCTACACCTCGTGCAACTTGTTCCCATTTCGGATTAGTTCGGTCTAGGGATTGCCCGGGTGCAACATCCTCCAATGCTTGCCAGTAAGTCGTGGTAAGACCTATTGTCTCCTTGACGTAAGTTCCCTTCGTGTAGGTCGCAGCACTGTTGAAAGCAGTGTAGTCGGTTTCGGTGACTGGGGCTGCAATACCCATCAGTTCAAGTATGTTTCCAGTAGCTTGATTTGCGGTCAATGAATCCCATACGCCGTCGGGCTGGGCAGTGGATGCGGCTTCAAGGGGGCGTTCGTGCAAGGTGAGCCCTATGGCTCCGTCTTCATTGTTCTTGACGACCAGTTTGTCGCCGACGGGGTCGTAATACATAGTCACGTTTGCATCGGAATCGTTTACCCGCTGTATGAGGTCCGCCACGGTGTCGTCGTTGACATTGTAATCTATTCGGACGGCACCCGTTCCATCACCGATATAAAAGACATCGCCTCCGGCCGAGAAGTTCCCACCGAGAAAGCCAGCGAAGTTAGCGTCGGCAATCTTTTCGGTCAAGCTGACAGACCCAAGGGGTTGGCTACTTGTGAGAACGGTTTCGGTTAAGGTGTCCCAGTAGTTTTGCCATCCGGCAGTGACTCCGGGGGTAGGCGTATCATTTTGTTGCCAGAAATCCGGATCGGTGTAGGTGAAGCCATATGCCTGATCTTCGGTCATCGAGCTTTTGGGGCCAAGCAATTCCCAGTCGTCGGCGTTTGATGGATTGGCGGGATCCTTGTTGGTGGTGGAGATGCGAGCCTTGTAGTAATTGAGAATTCCAGACCCCGAGTCAGTAGCTTCGAGGATCGTTCCCGGACTGTAGGTCGTTCCACCTGCGTAGGTTGGGATTGCCTGCGTTGGTCGCATTGCCGCCTCATTCGTGTCGTGGAGACCAAACGTTCCGTCATTCCCAGCCGAGGATTGAAGATTGCCGACTTGCTTCCAGATCGAGTGATCCACGGCGTTGGTGACAACTAAATCATTGGCGACGCGCGTCATGCCAGGTTTAATCTGTTGCCAATAAAGAGGGTCGAACTGGCCTGGCGCATCTCCGTTTGCATGGGCGATCTCATTCCACCACTGGCCAAAGTTAGGATCGTTGGGGTCCGTTAATTCGGTAGTGATTTCCGACCACCAATTCGTGTCAGTAAGGTCATTTAAGGTGGCTGTCTTGTCCGTCCACCAGGAAGCATTTGATTTGTCCTTCAGGGTGCCACTAGCATCCGTCCACCAAGCGACATTGGTTAGGTCTGTCAAGGTCGACGAGACTTCTTGCCAGTATCCGTCGTTGACGCCTGCCCCCAATGGTGCGGTGATGGCAATTTCCGGAACATATTCCCAGAAATCGTCCTGAATGGAACCGCCTGTAAGCGTTCCTCCAGCTGGAAAGGTCACTATATCGGAAGTCACATCTTGCCAGTAAGCGGTATTTGCTGCAGCGGCGTCTTGGCCATTTAGGGTTACCGCATCGGTGACGTTCGTCCAATATGCGGGATCTCCAAAGTTCGCAACTGCAGCGGTAACGTCGTTCCAATAATCGGTTGTTGCGGTAGGCTTTATTAAGTCGTTAGTGACCTCGGTCCAAAAAGTATTGGTGCCCAAGGTCGTAGCCAGTGGTTCATCGGTCCAGAAGTCGTTGGCGACCCCAGCGACTGGCTTGGTGACGTCGTCCGTTATCTTTTCCCAAAATGCGTTACCTGCAGGTTGGTTGGCGCCAGGGTTAGTAGCATCCGTCTCCAAGGTCCAGTAGTCATTGCTTCCAGTCGGTTTGGTCACGTTATTGTCCACTGAGGTCCAAAGCGTATTTCCCCCAGCTGTTGGATCGGTCGCGAAAGTAGTTACGTCTGCAACCATTTCTCCCTGAGCCTCCATGCCCGCCAGGGTGGTTTGGCCACCGGTGGAACTTGTCCACCCTGCGGGAGCAAGTGCCGGATCAGTCGACTGGGCCGCACCACTGGTGTTTTTATAAAAAACATTGTCGGTTGGCGATTGTACCCATTGTCCATTGCTTGCCGTAGCGGCACCGCCTCTGCCGGCATAAGAATCGGAAAACTGATAGTATTGACCACCCTCCTTAACTATGGATGTGGAAGTGGCGTAACTCGAAGCGTCAGTGAATCCGTTGTTGAAGTCAATCACTTGCAAGGGTTTGTAAAATGTTCCCGCAAGCCCAAGCCCGCCCACTGTCCTTAGTTTGTCGTTGAGGGTTCCGGAGGAAGGATCGTAGGAAGCGTCCGCTTGATGATCGACGGTGTCCTTCAAGGCCATTTGGGCTGAGAAAACCCTGCCGTTTCCAGTATCAATTAGGCGATCGGTATTGGCGACATTGCCCATGTCTGCTGCTGTTATTCCTCCAGGGAGCGTGAAGGTTGCTTCTGCCAGATTCGTCAATTTAGCCTTGAAGAAGTCTCCGCCACTTTCGATTAAGGCGTTTTGAGCGTAGTTTGTTGCAGCGGCGTGGTTGGTGATCGTACCGAGGAGAGCTTTTGCGGAAAAAGCTTTGCCGGCGACATTGTCCAAGGCTCGTTCGCCCACAGCCATTGCCATTGCATTGGCTGCGTTTAGTCCGCCTGCTCCGAATGCATGTTTTGCCAATTTTCCATCCCCATGGGTGAACTTGTAGAACTGACCAGCGTTTTCAACCACCTCGCTTCCGAGTCCCAGCGCCGGTTCGTAGTTGACCGTTGCGTTATGGGCTTGAATCAAAGCCAAATTGTCTTTTGCCGCAAAAGTTTTGCCCGCAACCGTATCCAGCGCCCGCTGATTAAGACCCATTCCTCCGATTTGGCCAGACGTGAGGCCCGCTCCCGCGGCATCGAATTCTTCCTTGGCGCGATCCACGGCAGCTTTAAAATAATTGCCGCCGTTAACTACTATTTGTTTGTCCAGAGTTTCACTGGGCTTGTAGTTAACTTTGGTGTCGTGAGCTGCAATCAAGTTTAAATTGGCGAGAGCCTTGTAAATTCGACCATCGGCGCCGCCAGCCCCAGCGGCGACATTGGTTGTTAGTTGCCTGTAGTCGTTCGTATTTATGCCGGTAACGGCAGTATTTTCGGTATAAGCGGAAACATTAGCCCAAGCAGCCTTCGCCTTGAAGAAGTTTGTGGATGCACCGGAACCGTCCTTGACGAACTTTTGGGCCATCGTGCCAGCGGCATTGTAGATGGTCCTTTCTGCTTTTGTGGCAATATCTTTGAAGTCTTGTTGTGCTTGATAGAATTTGTTGTGCCCGGTGTGAAATACGTATTTTCCAGTTGCGTAGTTGTTGTCCACGTTGCCCCCATTCGCAAAATCAGTCACATTCGTCCAGTTTGCGTGAGCCTCGTAGAAGTTGGTCGCGCCCCCCGTCGTGTGGACATACTTTAAATTAGCTACCGCGGGGTCGTAATTCTTTGTTGTTGAGTGTGTCGTGACATTCGCCCAGTCGGCGTGAGCCTCGTAGAAGTTGTTGTCGTCAGCTTGTACGAATTCGCCTGCAGTCCAAAGCGTGGGATGAGCGGTTATCGTATCGGGCAAAGGATTCACGTTGTTCCAGGCTGCATCCGCTCGGAAAAATTTCTTATTTACGGAATTGTCAGCTGTATTTCCGACAACCAGATCGTTCCCTGAGTAATTCACTTGCCCTGTGAGTCCGGGATGCTCGGCAAAGCCGTTGTTGAAGCCGAAATGAGAGGCTAGTGCTCCGCCCGCAGTATTCGCCTCATATATTCGGCCTTTAATGAATATATGATTCGGTCGAAATTCATTCGTTCCTCCTGCCACGAACCATCCTCCGGCATTTGCGTTCTTACTGGTGACGATTGCCTGTCCGATGCTTCCGAAATTTTCGTTTGCGGTAAGGTTGGGAAGAGTCCTGTCTTTAACTGCCCGAAAATAAGAGCCATCGGCTGCTTTGACAATGTCTCCGGCCTTGTAGGCGTTGTTAATTCCCGTTGTGCCTGCAGTGCTTGCAGTCGGTTGATGGTACTGACCTCCAGCCCCAGTATCCACCGAGCTAGAGAAAGTTGCCTGTCCTGTCGATGCCCCTACTCGATCAGTTGCCAAATCCTTCTTCAACTCCCAAAAGTCGTGCGATAAACTCGATAGACTGACTTTTGTATTTTGAGTGTCGACGGTTTTAGTCCAAGCGGTAGTCGGGAAATTCTGTTTTGCTTCATAAAGGTAGCCGTGGCGGTATACGACATCTGTCGCGGAATACCCCTTGGCTGGATCGTACTGGTCGTGAACTGCTTTACGGCGATACAAAACTTCTTTTCCCGAGGGAATGCCATTTGCAGTGTAAATTCTGTCGTCATCTGCAGCCAAACCTGCTCCGCCGTTTTCATCTAAATCGTCTTGGCGCAACCAAGATGCCTTTTCCGGGTTAGTGAGGCTTGATGCTGAACCGCTCCAGATCGAGATGCCGGAACTGCCTTCATAGTCGGCGTCACGATTCAAGGAAACTTGATCAAGTAAGCGTAGAACCTTTAGGAAATTGCTGGTGTCGGTGGGCGATCCGAGAATCGGTGTGTCGGTGAAATTTGGATCGTTGATCAACTCGTTTCCGTCGACAACCATCTTATCGTTGATCGAGTCGTATTCCAAGGAAACGGCCGTTTGATCATCTTCAGGATCAGATGAAATTCTATCTATCAGTTGCTGTAGAGTTTCGTCGAGGCTGGTGATTTCGTAAGTTCTGCTGGAAACAGTGAAGGTACCCTTCGTTATGGCGGTTTGAAGGGGGAGATCACTGAGCTTTATGTCCAAGCCTGTAACGGCAAAGTTTGTAGCGCTCAAGTGAAGTGCTTTGCCAAGCCCCTGAGGCTTGCGACGAATAGAAGACATTGAGGTGGAAGAGCCAAGCAAGGAAACTTCGATCTTGTAGGAAC
>MDTG01058846.1_pt1 | contig 12300 bp, 11 predicted proteins | sample 811421 | NCBI WGS metagenome assembly MDTG01 (sample SAMN05326645, study PRJNA326480) | marine metagenome | isolation source: seawater | place: Pacific Ocean: South East | collected 2011
AAATTTTAATTCTAAATTTAGTATAAGAAGTTGTAATCTTATATTTGTCTTTTTCGCTAACAATTTTTTTTTTCTTAAAAATAAAAGATGAATTTGGAAATATAAAAATAATTTTTTTATCAATCTCTAAAATTGAATCAATTAAATTTTTTGTTTGTAAAAAATTTTTTTTATAAAAACCAATTTTTTCTCCAAAAGATGGATTTTTTGATCCAAAATGAATAATTTGACTTGGATTTGTTTTTTTAATAAAATTTTTAACTTGTGTATATTTAGTAAGATCAATTTTATAATATTTAACATTTCTAATTTTATGAGATTTGCGCTTATGAATTATGCCAAGCACTTTATATCCTTTATCTAATAAAATTTGAGATAAAATAAGACCATCTTGACCTTGTGCTCCGGTAATAATTATTGTTTTATTATTTTTCATTATATAAGAATAAACTATATATATTTAATTTATTAACAAAAATGCAAACAATTTTCTGTAGATCTTGTAATTCTAAAAAATTGATAAATGCTTTTGATTTGGGTACTCAATACTTATCAGGGGTTTTTCCATCAACAAAAAAACAGCAAAATTTTCCTAAAGGTAGCTTGGCGATGATTTTTTGTGATAGTTGTAAATTGCTTCAATTAAAAAATTCATTTAATGCCGAGGTTATGTATGGAGAGAATTATGGATATATGTCAGCATTGAATGATTCTATGATTCAACATTTATATAAAAAATCAAATAATTTAAAAAAAAAAACAAATTTATATAAAGGAGATTTAATTATTGATATTGGGAGTAATGATGGAACTTTTTTAAGTTTTTTTTCTAAAAATTATAATTTAATTGGAATTGATCCCACAATTGAAAAATTAGGGAAGTTTTATAGAAAAGATATCAAAAAATTTCCAAATTTTTTTACTAAAGAAATTATTGAAAATAATTTTAAAAAAAAAGTAAAATTAGTTACTTCTATATCGATGTTTTATGACTTAGAAAATCCAGTAAAATTTGCGCAGGATATTTTTGATATATTGGATAAAGATGGTTTGTGGCATTTAGAGCAAAGTTATATGCCAATGATGCTTAAAAATAACGCGTATGACACCATTTGTCATGAACATCTTGAGTATTATTCTTTAAAATCAATCAAGTATATTTTTGATAAAGTTGGATTTAAGATAATTGATTTAGAATTTAACGAAATAAATGGAGGAAGTTTTGCCTTAACACTAGCTAAAAAGAAAAGTAAGAAATTTAAAGAAATTACATATTTAATAAACTGGCTTTTAAAAAAGGAAGAACTTTTTAGTTATAATTCTTTAAAGACATTCAAAAAATTTTTTGAAAATACCAAAAAACATAAAAAAATTTTTAAAGATCTGTTACTAAATTTAAAAGACATGAAGAAATCTGTAATAGGATATGGGGCCTCAACCAAAGGTAATATAATTCTTCAATATTGTAATATAAACAATAATTTGGTTCCTTTTATTGGTGAGGTAAATAAGTACAAATACAACAAATATACCCCAGGATCAAAAATCAAGATTATTTCTGAAAAAAAAGCTAGAAGTTTGAATCCTGACTATTTTCTTGTTTTACCATGGCATTTTAAAAATTATATTATACGAAAAGAGAGAGAATTAGATAAAAATAAAAGTAAATTGATATTTCCTCTTCCTGATATAGATATAGTTTAGATGTTAAAAAGAAATTGTTTTTATTGCCATGAAACTAGTGACCTTTATTTAGAGTCAGCAAATAATGATAAAAATAAAAAATTTAACTTTGCTTCTTCAGAACTTTATACTGAAAATACCGAGTTAAAACCAAATTTATTTTATTGTAAGAATTGTGAAATTATTTTTTCAGAGTTGTGTGATAAGAATTTTGAGAAAAATTACGTAGATGTTTATGATCCATTATATGTGGATCAAATTGAAAATAAAAAAAATTATTTTAATAATTTAATAAATAAAATTTCACAAAAAATAAAATCAAGTGATGACGTCCTAGAAATTGGTTCATATTATGGTGCTTTTGGCTCTCAAATAAAAAAAAAAGTTCAAGGTTATAAAGGAATTGAATTGTCACCTAATGCATGTAGTTTTGCTAAAAAGAATTTTGATTTAGACATTGAGAATATAAATATTTTTGATTTTTTCAAAAAAAATGAAAAAAAATATGATGTTATTTTTATGTTTGATGTAATTGAACATTTAGATAACCCCGATCTTGTATTAGACTTATGCTCAAAAAATTTAAAATCAGATGGTAGATTAATCATTTCTACAATGAATATGGACTCATTATTCGCAAAAATTTCTGGTAAATACTACCAATGGATAATTGCGATGCACAAGTTTTATTTTACAGATAAATCTATGACTAAGTTTTTGAATAAAAATAATTTACAATTAGATAAAATTTTGAATGATGTTAGAATTATAAGTTTAGAATATTTCTTTTTAAAGATTTCACAAAAAATTCCATTATTTAGATTTATTTATTTAATTGTAAAAAAAATAAAATTTTTAAAAAATTTAAGGATAAAACTTTCTTTTTTTGACATAAATATATATTGCGCTTCTTTAAAAAAATAGAATCTAATGAAGTCTAACAAAATTGTTTTACTTTTATATATAACAATAAGTATAATTTTTGTTGGTTATATAATTGGTTACAAAAATTTAATTCCCTCAGAAACAGATTGGATTTTTACAAATAATGATCTAATTTCATATTATCTTCCTCTATTCTTTTATAATTCAGATAGCTGGTCTTTTGATCTTTTTAAAAATTTCAATTATGGATTAGAGATTTCAGAAAGTATGTTTTTCTATGATACAGTTCAAATTTTGAATCCACTAATAAAATTACTAAGTAAAACTTTTGATACACCCATCCAATATGTAAGTTTATGGAAAATTTTAAATGTTACTTTGCAAGGATTTTTTGCTTTTAAAATCATATATTTTAAAACAAAAAATATAAGTTATTCCTTCCTAGTTGGATTATTCTTTATATTAATACCATTTTTTTTAGATAGGTTATTTATCCATACTTTTGTTGGCTCTCACTGGCTTATTTTATGGTCAATTTATTTAATAATTAAGTACGATTTAAATATTTCTCTAAAAAAATGGTCTTTATTATTATTTATTTCCGTATTTATAAATATTTACTTAACCATAATGATACTTTTGTTTTTATATTTATTTTTAACTTATTTATATTTATTCAAAGAAAAAAATTTTCATCAGACTATTAAGCTATTTCTTTATTTTACAACTATTTTTATAATTTTTTTATTTTTAGCAGGTTTTTTTTCTATCAATGTTGTTAATTATCCTGAGTATGGCTTTGGTCATTTTAAATCAAATTCCCTTTCTTTTTTGGACTTTAAAGGTGGGATTTTAAATTTAGATTGGTCAATATTGTTTGGGGATATCAATACTTTTAAAGGAGAAGAAGAAGGCTTTGCTTTTTTAGGTATATCTTTTTTTGTAATTTTTTTACTATTAGTTTTTAATTTTAATTTTAAGGATTATTTAAGTAAAAAAAATTTATTTTACCTATCCTCTTTTGTAGTTTTTTTCTTGTTAGCTATTACTAATAAAGTAAGTTTTGCAACATACCAAATTATAGATTTACCTTTAAACAAATATATATTTGGAGTTTTGTCTTTTTTAAGGGCCAGCGGAAGATTCATTTGGCTGCCTGCGTATTTGGTTGCAATCTTATTATTTATTAAACTTTATCATATAAAGATCAGCAAAAGGTATATAGTTTTTGCACTATCAATTTTGTTATTGGCTCAAACTCTTGATCAAAAAAATGCTTTATTAGAATTAAAAAAAGTTTTTCGATTTGATGATATATCTGATGAGAACGATGAATATTTTTGGAAAAAATTGTCACAAAATTATCCATACTTTAAAACATCTTTAATTTTAGCTGATCCTCAAGGAGTAAAAATCAATGGTAAAATAATAGTTGAAAATGGATTTAAGGGTACAAATATTGTTTATTTTGCAAGATCAGATAGGCGAAAATTAGCAAATGCAAGATATGCCACTTTTATAGATATCTATAAAAAAAAGATTAAAAAAGACGCAATTTATTGGATACATCCAACTCATTTAAATCATGTATTGTATATTTATGGTTCTGATAATGAATATTCAATTTTTGAATTTAAAAATCAGCATTATCTAATTAAAAATAAATCTGGCACAAACATTTTAAAAAGAAAAAGATTATCTATTGAAAATATTAATTTGCCAGAAATTGAAATTAACTCAAATCTTAATCCTCATAATGTTAAAAATCTGTTTGGAATGGGATGGTTTACAATAGGATCTTTCTGGTCAGACGGACCAATTTCATCAATATTATTTAAGAATAATCCAAATATAAAAAAAATTGTATTTGAAACAGAAATTTTTAATTTTAATTCACAAACAATTAAAAATTTTGAATTTTTTATAAATAATCAAAAAATTAAAAAATTCAAAATTATCCAAAAAGAAAATATAATAATTGAAATACCAATTGAAAATATTTTTTTAAAAGATATTAATCAAATGATATTTAAAAATAAAAATAATATTACGCGAGCAGATATATCAATTTATCCAGATCCAAGGTTGCTAGGTTTTAAGATAAAAAATTTTTATTTTTCTAATTAAAAAAATTTACAGAAATTTAAAACAAATCATTTTTTTTTGATAAAAGTATAAAATAAACTTAAATTAATAAAAAAAATAGTTGAACCAAAACTTGTGAAAAAACTCCCGGTGGGAAGCAATGGGATTAATTGCACAAATATAAAAATACCAGAGGTTAAAAAAACTAAATTCTTAAATAAATAATACGAATTAACTACTCTTACAAATAAGTAAAAAAAGAACGATAAGAGTATTAAAAAACCAATTAGACCTAAATCTGATAAGAATTCAAAATAATATTGATGAGGGTGAGTGCTGCATTTCATGATATTTCGGTTATCATTTTCTGGATAAAATTTTTTCAACGAAATATCTTTACAAGCTTTGCGAAAAGTTTTTACGCCAGTTCCAAAATATTTATTAGACTTAAATACCTCTATACTTGCCAGATAGTGAGGCCCGTAATTTGACATAATTACATAATTCCATAAATGTTTATCTTTTATTAATCGATCTAATGCCCCAATTTCATAAATAAATCTTTGGTTGATTGGTTTTACAAAAATTAGGATTAAAGCAAAAATACCTAAGGCCATTGTTGAAAAAATAATTTTAAATTTAAATTTAAAATGAGGAATTAAAATTGAAAATATGACCAACGCAAATACACCTCTTAATATATTTGCCCTTTCATTTGTAAGTATTAAAATGACAAAGTATAAAAATAAAATGAAATATAAAGGATAATTTTTTTGATTTTTCTGTAAAAAAAAACCAAAAGCGGGTAAAAAAAAGCCGATTAATAAATGAGCTACCTTAAGTTCTTGATTAAAAAAACCAGATAATCTCTCTGGATTTGGGCTTTTGAAACCTAGTAAATTTTCACCAAAGAAAAATTGAATATACAAATCAATTATTAAAATAATTAACGTTACTATCCAAAGCTTAAAAATAATTTCTAAATTTTCTGAATATTTATTTATAAAATAACATATTGATAAAAGTAGAAGTGGGTATCTGATAAAAAAAATTGATCTATTTAAACTTAGTTGAAAATCAATAGAAATCAATAAATTTAATAACAGATATAACCAAATAAAAAATAAAAAATATATAATTGGATCTCTATCAAAATGAATTTTTCTATCTACAACACAATGAATAATAAAAATTACTATTAAGCTAAAAGTTATTAATTCAGAAATAAGAGTACCTAAGGTTAAAGCTAGTGGGTATAATCCAATCAAGTAAAAGGGCAAAAATTGTCTATTTATCATTTAAAAGAAAAATTTTAGTTTAAAGATTAAATTTTTTAACTATCTTTTTAACGCTATCACAAACATAGTCTATATCATTATTTTTTGTGTCTAATCCAGACGGCAAATAAAAACCATATTTGCTTAAATAATCAGAGTTTGAGTAATGTTTTTGAAATTTAATATTGATTTTTTTAAATATATCTTGGCGATGAATTGGCCAAAAAAAACTTCGTGTCTCAATTTTATATTTTTTAAGTTCAGCTCTAAATTTTTCTGCAGTTATTTTTTTATTTAATATAAGTACTCCAACTACCCAATAAACATTTTCAAAGTGTTTTACTTTTGGATTTTGAATAAATAAATTTTTTTCATCTTTAAGGTTATTAAAGTATCTTGATCCAATTGATTTTTTTTTTTTTATAATGTTATTTATTCTTTTAATTTGATTGATACCCAATGCTGCCTGCATGTTGGTATACCTATAATTCCAACCTAATTCATAATGATTAAATCGGTTTTTTTTTCCAAAACAGAGATTTTTAAAATCAAAAATTTTATCTTTATATTTTTTAAAGCTTGTTAGAAGCATTCCACCTTCACCTGTAGTTATATGTTTATTTGAGTAAAGACTAAAAATACTTAAATCACCAAAGCTACCACAAAATTTGCCCTTATACTTATGTCCTAACATTTCTGCAGCATCTTCAATTAAGATTAATTTGTATTTTTTACAAATTTTTTTTATCTTATCTATCTCCACTGGATATCCGTAGGTATGTGTAGCAATTAAAGCTTTAGTTTTTTTTGTTATAAGACCTTCAATTTTATTGATTTGCATATTCCAATTATATAAATCACAATCAACCGGAACTGGTTTTGCTCCAAGTTTAACTATTGAAATAGCTGGAGAAATAATTGTAAAATTTGGAATAATAACCTCATCACCTTTTTTTATGTCTATAACTTTTAAAGCAACATCTAATGCAGCAGATCCACTCGATACAGATGAACAATATTTTTTTCCAATTAATTTTTTGAATTTATCTTCAAAAATTTTTACCTCAGGGCCTGCTGAAGAAATCCAATTATTTTTGAGAGATTTGATTAAAATTTTTCTATCTTCAGCTTTAAGCTTAAATTTGTTAATTGGTATCATATTATGTTTATCAAACTATCTTCGATAGCCTCAAAGATTTTTTTATCTGATTTAATATTGTAAGGACCTTGTTTTACTTCTATCATTTCTATTGGTTCCAAAACTTTAAATCCATGCCCACCACTATTTAGTATGATGATATCATTCTTTTTAATTATTTTACTAAATAAGTATTTTTCGCTTTGTGTATAAAAATCAACCCTAAGTTTACCTTTTAATATTATTAAAACTTCTGAAGTATATTCAATTCTTCTTATATTTTTATAATGTTTATGAGGTTTGATAATGTGTTTTTTTTTATGACTGATAAAACCAACCTGATGACTTAAATTTTTTGGAGTTAAAAAATTTACACCTGATTTTTTTTTATATTTTATTATGTACCCAAAAATTTGTTTTTTATGAAAAATTTTTTCAATCATTTTTTCCTTGAAGTTTATTTAATAAATAAATCAAAGTTAGTAAATAAAACCCTGAACTTTCAAACATTACTCTTTTTAACCCTACTCTTACTTGCCATTCTACATTTTCCATTGCTAATAAAAAAGCACCAAATATAAATGCAATATTCAAAAGAAAAAAACAGATTATAAATATTTGAATTTTATCAAATTTAAAACTTAAAATATTATATATTAGTAAAACTAAACCTAAAGCAAGAATTGGTATTTGTGTTAAGTATACAATAGAGAAGAAAATTATAGTTTTGACGTTTAAAATTACATTTTCAATTGATTTATAACTCAAAGTTTTATCAAACTCGAAACTTTCAAGACTTGTATTTAAGAACTGAAAAATAAAAATTCTTAAAATTACTAAAAATAAAGTTCCTATAATTAATATTTTTTTTTCTTTCCATTTAAGGTTACTTAAAACTAAAATTAGAAATAGTACAAAACTCAAGAAAAAAATACCTTCATTTTTTATCCAAATTGCAGAATTGAAAATTAAAAGTAATAAAAAGATAATATTTAGATTATTAACATTTTTTTGATTTAAAAAAATAATGTAACTAAATTTCGCTGATAAAAGAATTAACGAAAATAAAAGTATTTCTTGATTCCCTGAAAACAACTCATTTGAATAAGTAACAATTACTGTCAGCGTTGATAAAATTATTTTTTTAATTTGGTTTATTTTTAGTAATTCAAAAAAAGAAAATATAGAAATGATATAAAAAAATATAAAATATATTCTACCTAGATACTCATACTGATTGAAAGGAAACTTCCAAAAAAAAGACCAAATGAAAGACCCTAAATGAGGATAATCGGTTACTGGCAATTTATCTAAATTATATAAATTTTCATATTGATAAAAATTTAATACTTTTAAAAACCAAAAATCTTTTGCATCCCATCCTAATTCAAGATTACTTGCAAGTGTAATCGATATTAAAAAAATAATTAGAAAAATATAAATTAACTCATAGTTTACTATTGTAGTTAATTTATTTTTCTTGGTTATAATTAGAAAAATCGAAATAAATATTAAGAATAAAAATAAATGATTTATATTAAAATTTATAAAAGAGAAAACTAAAAAAATATTAATTAAAATAAGAGAATTTATAGCAAGTTTATCCGTTAGAGATAACGATAATTTTTTCCCTAGTTTGATTTCAGGGACAGAATAAAAAGTAAGTGCAAATATAAAAAAAATTTGAAAAATAATTAAAAAAATTTCGCTCATTTTATATAAAAACAATTTCCTACATTAAATAATATATCTTCCTTACTAAATTCATATTTATTTTTAAAATTAAAAGTGATGGATTTTATTTTATTATTTTCAGCAAAATCCAAATTTTTAATTTGTAAAAAAAAATCATGCCATCTAGAGTTTAGTGCTTGTGTAAGAAAATTAACGTTTATCAAATCATTATTTTTGATTTGTCTTTTTATTAATCTTTTGAAAAGAATTTCTTTTTTTCCATCTTTTAGTTTAAATATTATTAATTCATGATTGAGATTTAAGCGTTTTTCACCTGTATTAAAGGAAATACTTTTTATTTTTTCTGTAAATTGAACATGTCCTTTACTTCTAAAAATTTGAGATTCTGGGAAAAAATTTAAGGATATGTTTTCTGGGTAATTTAAAAAAACTGTAGGCACATCTTCAAACTCCTTCTTTGCCTCAAAAGTTATCCATGAGGAATTAGGCATAACTTTATAATTTATAATTTTTAGGTTTTTTTTAGGTTTAAATTTTTTTTTAATATCTTTCAAAAATCCATAAGAGTCATTTCCACAATACCCATAATTATTAATCATTCTTTGATTAAATTTATTAGTAGATAAAAGATATAATTGTTTGAAAAAATCTAGCCTAATTAAAAACACAATAATCAAGAAAAAAAGTACTAAATAAAAATAGAAATTTTTATTGTTTATTTTATTATTTTTACGCATAAGTTAATTTTTGTATATATAAGAGATATAATGAATAATAAAGATAGTTACAGTGTAATTTTACCAACATTAAATGAAGCAGGACATATCAAGTCTCTGTTATTAGATATATCAAAAATTTTTTATAATTTAAAGTTAGATTATGAAATAATCATTGTAGATGACAATTCTAGCGATGGCACAATTGATGAAATTAAAAAAATAGACCAAAAAAATATAATTATTCACCAAAGAATAAATAAAAAAAAAAATCTTGTTATCTCAATTAATGAAGGAATAAATCTAGCTAAAAATAAATATGTAATTTGGATGGATGCTGACTATTCACATCCCCCTGGATACATTAAGGAATTTATAAATCTCAATGAAAAACAAAAAGATATTGATTTAATAGTTTGCTCAAGATTTCTTAAAGAGAGTAAAAGATACTATGATGATTTAAATATAAAGCCAGTAAGTATTGATTTGTTAAGTCATTTTTTAAATAAGATTTGTAATTTTTTTTTGTATAAAGATTTTACAGATTACACTAGTGGATACATATGTATTAAAAATGAAATAATTAATAAAATCTACCTAAAGGGATATTATGGTGATTATTTCATTGTTTTAATAGCAAAATGTAAAGCCTTAAAAAAAAATATTTTAGAAATACCTTTTATTGAAAAAGATAGAGCTAGTGGCAAATCAAAAACTACAGGAAATAAATTTGACCTTATTATAAAATGTTTTTTTTATTTTATAGCTTTACTTAAAAGTTTAATCATTAAATTTATTTAATTTTTTTTTTACAAAAGTATAAAAATAATTTTTATTATAAATTTTATACATATTTTTTTTATAATACTTAGCTGCAATAAAATTTTCATTTCCATACATTGCATAAATACCTTTGTAACTTTGATTTATTTTTTTTTTATGTAAACTTTCTATCATTCTATTAAGTTTTTTTTTGACTATAGAATTACCTTTTGTTTCTAATTTTATTATTAAGTGCATAAGTTGAATAAAATTTTTTGGATGAGAGTGTAGTTTAAAAAAAAATTTGATATTCTTAATTAAAGTATATACATATTTAAACGGATTTTTGATTAAATGACTTATTAAAATTCGTTTAATTTTTTTTTCATTAATTTCATCAATATACGAAATGTAGCTAATTATTTTTTTGTTTTTTTCAATATAATAAGAATTTTTAAAATTTATTTTTAATGATTCTAAAAAAAAACTATATCCAAAAATTTTAAATGTTGTGTCACTAATATTATTAATTAAAAACTTATAAAGTTTAAAACAATTTTTTTTATTTATTTTAGATTTTGTAATTTTTTTAATTTTTAACATTATAATTTAAATGAATAATAAAAATTTGATGATATCAAAAATAAAGAAAAGTATAAAAAAATTAATTTAAAATTAATCTTATAATTATTTATAATTTCATTTAAATAGCCTTTTTGGGTCAAGGTCATAACAGTTATTAGTAATAAAGGATCAAAATATTTTTGGTAAATGACAGGAAAAGGAAAAGCAAGTATTAAGCAAAAATAAACTATAAAATTATGTTTGTTTAAATTTAATGATAATAAAATTAAACCTAATAATGATGTTAAATAAAAAAAATATTTAAAGTTATACATTTTTGCAATTTTATAAAAAGCCCCACCACCATATTCATCTAAAAAAAATGGATTAAAAAAAACATATATAAACAAAAGAGAAATTAGACTGATATTTAATTTAAAATTATCAGAAAAATATTTTTTTATTTTTGAAAAATTATCAAAACAAAATGGCACTAGATAAAAAAAGTATAAAGAGAGAAAAACTAAAAGATTTTTAGCTAGATCTAATTTTAATGGAAATCCACTTATCTCTGGTGAGGTAATTCTTGATAAATTTTCTTTATAAAAAAAATAATAAAATATAAGCTGTGGAACCACTGTTAAGATTAGAACAAAATTTACAATGATTACTTTTCTGAAATGAAAATTTTTGAATAATTTTAAAAAATATATTAAGAAAAAAATCGCATAATATTGTCTTATATATGTGGCTAGAGTTAAATAAAAAAAACATAATAAGTAAGTTTTAATATTATCGTTTTTTTTTAAGCTTAAATATTTACTAATCGAAAGTAAAAAAAAAAGTATAGCTAAGTTATCATTTGTGATCCATACTGCAGATGATCTCATATAAGGAGACAAAAAAATAATTAAGGATATAAAAAATAATATATTTTTATCTATATTTCTAAATTTTTTTTTTAATGAAATATAAAAAATAATTGGGATGCATGAAGATAAAATTATGTAAATTATGTTTAAAAAAGGTTTTCCTAAATACTTTTCAGAAATTGAAATAATAAAATAAAAAAATGGTGATTGAATTTGTCCAGTTTTTATAAAATAATTTATTCCATTATCAAAGTTCTTTGAGAAAGCATCAATAAATTGTCTTGTTATTTCAGAATCCAGTTTTGAGCCACCACTTGAATTTTCACCAAAAATTGATGAGATAAATAATGAAACAACAAATAAGATATATATATAAAATTTTGTATTTTGCTCTTGATAAATTTTATAAATCATAGATAAAATTTTTATATTAGTTTTTATTAAATGAAAATCTCAATATTAATTAGTAGTTATAATAAAGGAAAATACCTTAGACAATGTATTGAGTCTTGCTGTCAACAAGATACGGATGATTTTGAAATTATTTTATTTGATAATTTCTCATCTGATGAGACGGATGAAATTTTAGAAGAATTTAGAGAAAAAATAAATTTTTATAAAAA
>MDTG01241144.1_pt1 | contig 12300 bp, 10 predicted proteins | sample 811421 | NCBI WGS metagenome assembly MDTG01 (sample SAMN05326645, study PRJNA326480) | marine metagenome | isolation source: seawater | place: Pacific Ocean: South East | collected 2011
CAGGAGTTGCACATCAAGATACTATTAAAACGTTTCATAATTTTCATTTTATGTCCGATGCAAAAACTGATAATTGTGTGTTGAAAAATAACCCCTTACATTTGGAGCAGCTCGAGATAGTAAATAAACTTGGTAGAGTGCTCGCCGTTAATACTGTGCTTGATGATGATCGTCGGCTATCATTTGTAAATTATGGCGAGGTTGTGGAGAGTCACCTCGTTGCTGTTAACTACGTCAAAAACTATATGATAAGAAAGATTCCTAGGCGATTTGGGACTGTTGTAACCAGTGCCGCCGGTTATCCTTTGGATCAAACCTATTATCAGACGGTCAAGGGTATGGTTAGCCCTCTAGATATTGTTTCTGAAAAAGGGGACTTAATCATGGTATCAGCCTGCGAGGAAGGGCTGGGGTCGAAGCACTATGAGGTCGCGCAAAGGCGCTTGGTAAAGTTCGGTAGTGATCATTTTTTGTCTGAAATTATGGCCAAGTCTTTAGCAGACATTGATGAATGGCAAACCCAGATGCAAATCAAGGCAATGTCATCTGTTAAAGTTCATTTGTACACTGAAGGGCTGACTGACGCTCAAAAGAAAATCACTGGGGTAAATATTATAGACTCTGTGGAGGACACCGTTCGTAATCTCCTGTCAAGAAAGCATGATAGATCACTAGCTGTCATACCAGAAGGCCCATACGTTGTGCCTAAATTCGTTCGAGATCGCTAGTTGATAACTGAAAAGGGCATAGATCAATGATTGAGGATAAAATCAAGGTAAATATTGCTGGTGGGTTAGATTTTCCATTGCCAAAAATGAGCAAAGTTCAACAAGTTTTCAATTCAGATAAAGTTGATGACATTCCCAAAGTTATAGCGGATGAGTTTCTAAAATCCGAAATCGCGTCATGTATTCAGCCAGGAAAAAAGATAGCTGTAGGTTGTGGAAGTCGAGGTATAGCTAATATTGCTGTGATAGTTAAGTCAACAATCCAAGAATTAAAAGCCCGAGGGGCCGACCCTTTTATCTTTCCTTGCATGGGTAGCCATGGCGGTGCAACTGCTCAAGGCCAGAGGCAGGTCCTGGAGGATTTTGGAATTACTGAATCTGCTATGGGGGTTGAGATCAAATCCTCTATGGATACTGTGGTAGTTGGCAGCCTTCCTGATGAAACTCCTGTTTATATGGATAGCCATGCGGCGGATGCTGATGGAATTGTTGTCATCAACCGGATAAAACCGCATACAAGCTTCCGAGGGCGAATAGAGTCTGGGGTTACTAAAATGCTTTCCATAGGTATAGGGAAGATAGTTGGAGCCACAACCTACCATCGTCAAGGAATGGATAAGTTTCCTGAGCTGTTACCCCAGGTGCGCGATTGTAATTTAAACGCGAGAAACGTTTTGTTTGGGGTTGGCATCATAGAAAATGCATATGATGAAACTTCTTTGATTGAAGTAATGCCGGCGCACACCATTGCTCAGAGGGAACCCCAATTGCAAGAAAAAGCTAAAAAACGAATGCCTAGATTAAATTTTTCTGAAATTGATGTGTTAATTATCGACGAGATGGGAAAAAATATTAGCGGAGCTGGATTTGATCCAAATATAACCGGTCGATCTCGCGCGGTCTCCAATTGGGATGTGGGTTTGAATATAAAAAAAATAGTGGTACTCAGTATTACCAGGGAAAGTCATGGCAATGCGACTGGGATAGGGGGGGCTGATGTCACCACAATGCGGTTATATCGTGACTTGGATGTCAGCGCAACCTATGCAAATTGCATTACGTCAATGTCACTAGGTGGGGCTGCTATACCCATAATTATGAACACTGACAGAGAGGCCATTGCTTTGGCGGTTAAATCTGTTGTAAGGGTAGAACCGAGTGATTGTCGGATAGTGAGGATTAAAAATACCTTGGCATTGGAGGAGATTGAGGTTTCTGATAGTTTGCTGGAAGAAGTTGGAAATCAATCAGAAAAAATGCGTATCGTGTCGCCTTCCCGAAATTTCAATTTTTCGCCATTAGGAGATCTGATTGATACACGGGATTTGATTGAAACTTAAAATCTAAGGGAGGAAAGAGTTTTGGAGTTGGGTTGTTACAAAGAGGGTTTAAAGCGGCTAGGGTTAAGTTTGCCAAAGGTACAGCCTCCGGCTTTTGAGTATCTTCCCGTGGTCCTACATAATAACTTGGCCTATGTTAGTGGGCAGTTGCCATGGGATAAAGACTTTGAAAGTGTTTTAAAGGGGGTTTTGGGGGGGGGTCTCTCGGTGGAGGATGGTCAAGAGGCCGCTCGAAGGTGTGTGTTGGCCGGATTAGGCTTTTTGGAGGCTGCCTTGGGTAATTTTGAGCGGTTGGACAGAGTTATTAAGATTTCAGGGTTTGTTGCGTCTGCCCCTGGTTTCCACCAACAGCCCTTGGTAATAGATGCGGCCTCTAATTTGCTGGTTGATCTTTTTGGCGAAAAAGGTAGGCATGCCCGTATCGCTGTAGGGGTCCATGAACTTCCTCGTGGTTCGGCAGTTGAGATCGAATTTGTGTTTGGGCTGACCGACCATTAGAGGTTTTGTATAAGTGAGGGAACAATAGTAATGAAAAAAAATCGATTGGGAGATAGTGATTTAGTCGTCTCTGAGGTGTGTCTTGGTACGATGACTTTTGGGCAGCAAAATTCAGAAAAAGAGGCCCACCAGCAGCTAGATTATGCGTTAGCAAATGGAGTAAATTTTGTGGATGCTGCCGAAATGTACCCAGTTCCACCAAAAGGAGAGACCCAAGGGCTGACTGAAAGCTATGTGGGTAGCTGGTTAAATAAAAATCAAAGAGAAAAGGTAATAATTGCAACAAAAATTACGGGGCCGGGAAGAGGTTTTAAATGGATTAGAGAAGGAGCTAATGCTATTGATGAAACCAGTATTTCAATGGCAGTTGATGGAAGTCTCAGGAGATTACAGACCGATTATATTGACCTTTACCAGATTCATTGGCCAGATAGATATGTTCCAAATTTTGGTGAGTGGTCGTATGATTCAAAAAGGGAAAGAGAGACAGTTCCTATCCTTGAGCAAATGGAGGCCCTTTCGAGACAAGTAAAACTTGGCAAAATTAGGTATATCGGTCTTAGCAATGAGACCCCTTGGGGTATCTTGGAGTTCCTAAAGGTGGCTAGGGAGAGGTCTCTCCCTAGCATTGTGTCCACGCAAAATGCGTATAATCTTCTAAACAGAACTTTTGAGTCAGGTTTATCAGAGGTAACCGCTAGGGAAAATGTGCCACTATTGGCTTATAGCCCTTTAGCTTTTGGTCATTTGAGTGGCAAATATCTTAATGCTGGTTCTCCAGAGGCAGCAAGGTTGACTCTTTTTCCGCAATTTGGTCCTAGGTACGCAAAACCAAATGTGGAGGCTGCAGTTAGGTGCTATTGCGACTTGGCAGTTAGGAATAACCTATCTCCTGCTGCCTTGGCAATAGCATTTGTAAGTAATCAGTGGTTTGTGGCCAGTAACATTATAGGGGCCACGACTATGAGCCAGTTGCAAGAAAATATTGAGGCTGGAGATATTGAATTATCAACAGAGGTGATGGGCGAAATAGACGAATTGCACCTTCGTTTTACAAACCCAGCGGTGTAAGTAGTGTTAAAATTAATTAGTTTTCGATATTTTACTCTTAAATATTTGACATCTTAAGAGAAATTTTGAATACTAGCTGGTTTCTTTCGGAGGGATTCCCGAGCGGTCAAAGGGGGCAGACTGTAAATCTGTTGGCTCAGCCTTCGAAGGTTCGAATCCTTCTCCCTCCACCACTGATTTATTAGTTTGGTGGAGATAGAGATTGTTTTAGGGTTTGGGTAATGGGTTTTAGTTGGAGCGGTGGAAATTGGAATGCATGGTTATGGGTATTTGGGCGGCAAAAGTGCGGGTGTAGCTCAGTGGTAGAGCAGAAGCCTTCCAAGCTTACGACGAGGGTTCGATTCCCTTCACCCGCTCCAAAGATAGCGTGGCCCATGTAGCTCAGTGGTAGAGCACTCCCTTGGTAAGGGAGAGGTCGCGCGTTCAATCCGCGCCATGGGCACCAGATGAAGTGACTGAATTTAGAAAATGAGGAATTAGAAAATGGCAAAAGACAAATTCGAGCGGAATAAACCGCATGTAAATGTAGGAACTATTGGGCACGTTGACCATGGGAAGACGACGCTTACTGCGGCTATGACGACTATTTTGTCGCAGAAGCACGGTGGCGAGGCCAAGGACTATGCACAAATAGATAACGCCCCAGAGGAGAAGGCTAGGGGCATAACGATCAACACTGCTCATGTCGAATATGAGACAGAGTCACGGCATTACGCTCACGTTGATTGTCCCGGTCACGCTGATTATGTCAAGAACATGATTACGGGCGCAGCTCAGATGGATGGGGCCATACTTGTTTGCTCAGCTGCAGATGGACCAATGCCGCAAACGAGAGAGCACATACTCTTAGCTAGGCAGGTGGGCGTGCCATACATAGTGGTTTTTCTCAACAAAGCGGATCAAGTTGATGATGATGAGTTGCTAGAATTAGTCGAGATGGAAGTTAGAGAGTTATTGTCGAAATATGAATTTCCTGGAGATGATACGCCTATTATTACTGGCTCGGCCCTGAAGGCATTAGAGGGGGACAAAGGTGATAAAGGCGAAGGGGCGATATTCAAGCTGGCCGAAGCTCTGGATAGCTACATTCCGGAGCCGGAGAGGGCTCTAGACAAACCGTTTTTGATGCCGGTAGAGGACGTCTTTTCAATTTCAGGGCGGGGTACGGTTGTTACTGGTCGAGTTGAGAGAGGAATTGTTAAGGTAAATGAGGAGATCGAGATAGTTGGCCTCACAGATACCGTGAAAACGACTTGTACCGGTGTGGAGATGTTTAGGAAACTTCTTGATCAAGGCCAGGCGGGTGATAATGTTGGTGTCTTGCTTCGAGGTACTAAAAGAGAAGAGGTTGAGAGAGGCCAGGTGCTTGCTAAGCCGGGCTCCATCACTCCCCATACCAAATTCTCGGCTGAAGTTTATGTTTTATCTAAGGAAGAAGGCGGTCGCCATACCCCATTTTTTAAGGGATATCGACCCCAGTTTTACTTCCGCACAACAGATGTAACCGGCTCAATAGAATTGCCGGATGGTGTGGAAATGGTTATGCCTGGAGATAGTACTACAATGAATGTAGAGCTTATTCAGCCGATTGCTATGGAGGAAGGGCTGCGGTTTGCCATTAGAGAGGGCGGTAGAACTGTGGGTGCAGGAGTCGTATCGAAAATTACTGACTGATTAAGATTAAAAAATTAGGCCAGTAGCTCAATTGGCAGAGCGTCGGTCTCCAAAACCGAAGGTTGGGGGTTCGAAGCCCTCCTGGCCTGCCACAAGTACTAGTGATTATTGCTTTGTTGGTTGAGTTTAATTGTAGAGAGTTTTAACGAAATGTTGGTTTTAGATAAATTTAAATTGCTACTGTCATCATTGGTGGTTGTGGCTACGGTGGGGTCCTTCATCTATTTGGGGGCGACTCCTCTTGTTTTGAAGTTACTTGCTATGTTAGCGGGTTTCTCACTGGCGCTTTTGATTGCCTGGACTAGCGAACCTGGAAAAAGGTTCTTTGCTTATACCCAAGATTCTGTAGCAGAGACTCGAAAGGTGGTTTGGCCAACAAAAAAGGAGACTTTGCAAACCACGGGTTTAGTGGTTTTATTCGTTTTAGTGATGGCAGTGTTTCTTTGGTTGGTTGATGGTTTGTTGGTTGTAGTAGTGCGATTTTTACTGGGAACGGGGGGCTGATGTCCAAACAATGGTTCGTGGTCCATGCGTATTCTGGGTATGAAAAAAAGGTGCAAAAGGCTTTGGAAGAGAGAATTTCTCAGGCTGGAATGCAGGAGCAATTTGGAGAAATTTTAGTCCCCATGGAAGAGGTGGTTGAGGTTAAGAGTGGCCAAAAGGCGCTGAGTGAGCGTAAGTTTTTCCCTGGATATGTTTTAGTAGAAATGAGCATGAACGATGACACTTGGCATCTTGTAAAAAGTACTCCTAAAGTAACAGGTTTCATAGGAGGCACTTCCACAAAACCAACAGCAATCACGCAGGCGGAGGTAAACAATATTGTCCAGCAAATAAAAGATGGTATTGAAAAGCCTAAACCTAAGGTGTTATTTGAAATTGGGGAGGCAGTTCGTGTCAAAGAGGGGCCTTTTGCGGATTTTCATGGGAATGTTGAAGAAGTCAATTACGATAAAAGCAAAATAAGGGTGTCGGTGTCTATATTCGGGCGTTCAACCCCGGTAGAATTAGAGTTTAGTCAAGTTGAGAAGGCTTGAGTCCTTATGGTGCGATGATTTTTAATTGTTGATGTATGTTGTTTTTACTTAGGAGGTTTTAATTGGCTAAAAAGGTGATTGGTCTTATTAAGCTACAAATACCGGCTGGAAAGGCTAACCCCAGTCCGCCAGTTGGCCCGGCTTTAGGACAAAGAGGGTTGAATATTATGGATTTTTGCAAGGCTTTTAATGCAAAAACTCAGAGCCAGGAGCCAGGATTGCCGCTGCCTGTAGTCATTACTGCTTTTTCAGATAAGAGTTTTTCTTTCATTATTAAAACACCACCAGCTAGTGTGTTGATAAAGAAAGCCGTGAAAATAAATAAGGGTAGTGCCAGGCCGCATATGGATAAAGTCGGCAGGATAACAAGGGCGCAGCTAGAAGAAATAGCCAAGTCCAAAATGCCTGATTTGAACGCCAGTAGTTTGGACTCTGCGATCAAAACAATTGCAGGTAGTGCCAGAAGTATGGGCGTGGACGTGGAGGAACAATAATGGTTTCGGTTTCAAAGAAACGTAAAGAGCATATTGAGATGGTTGATAGCAATAAATCTTATGATTTGAATGAAGCCTTGGCTATCGTAAAAAAAACCGCAACGGCTAAATTTGATGAGTCAGTTGATGTGGCAGTTAATTTGGGAATTGACCCAAAAAAGTCAGATCAGTTGGTGCGAGGGTCAGTCGCCATGCCAAAAGGAACAGGGAAAACTGTGAGAATTGCGGTGTTTGCCCAGGGTGAAAAGGCAAAAGAGGCTGAGGAGGCTGGCGCGGATGTCGTTGGTTTTGAGGATCTTGCTGCGGAAGTAAAGGCAGGAAAAATTGATTTTGATATCGCAATAGCAACTCCCGATGCTATGAGGGTCGTAGGGCAATTGGGTCAGGTGCTTGGACCCCGGGGAATAATGCCAAACCCAAAGGTGGGGACTGTAGCTACGGATGTTGGTGGTGCAATAGCTAAAGTAAAAGGGGGGCAAGTTCAGTATCGTACCGATAAAGCTGGTATAATACATTGCTCCATCGGCAGGGCATCTTTTGCAGAGTCTGACCTGGTAGAGAATTTTAAGGCGCTGATGGAGGCTCTGATAAAAGCCAAGCCCGAGGGGGCAAAAGGGCTCTATCTTAGGAAAGTGGCTGTTTCAAGTACTATGGGAATCAGTGTAAGGGTGGATTACGCAAATTTAGCAAGAACGTGAGAAAACTTTGGGCTCTGTTTGGGGATCGCATTTCATGCAGTGCTGTCAAAGACCGTGGGAGTCCGTTTTGGGGCTTAATTAAAGTGGTATGTGTCCCACGCAGATGGTGAGCTAGATAAGGGATAGGAGATTCAAGGTCCCTGCTAGAATCACTGCTTTTTTAGAAGTGCAGGGTTGTTCTTTTTTGGCAGCCTTTTTGGAGTAAAGTCGGAGGTTTAAAATTGGGTCTTAATTTAGAGCAAAAAAAGGCACTGGTTTCTGATGTCGGTGAAAGAATTTCGGAAGCTGGTGCGGTAGTGCTCGCAGAATATAGGGGTGTTGAGGTTGAAGGAATGACCGCCCTTAGGGAAAAGGCTAGAGAAAAAGGGGTTTTTATCCGAGTGTTGAAAAATACTCTGGCTCGTCGGGCATTTTCTGGGACGTCCTATGAAGCTCTGATTGGTCATATGAAGGGGCCACTAGCTTATGCCATGTCACCCGATCCTGTGGCGTTAGCTAAGGTGCTAGTTGATTTTGCGAGTGAGAATGACAAATTAGTGATTAAAGTGGGGGGTATGCCTAACTCGGTGATGCTTCCTCAGCAAGTGAAGCAACTGGCAACGATGCCTAGTCGAGAAGAGTTATTGGCAAAGCTTATGGGTACCTGTCAGGCTCCCATTGCCAAGCTAATGCGTGGGCTTTCTGGTGTTCCAGAGGGCTTCGTGAGGACTTTGGTTGCTCTGCGTGATCAAAAAGAAAAAACTAGTTAGGTGTATATTAAATAGATAGAATATTAGGAGAGAGATATGGGTGTTGCTAAAGATGATATTTTAGAGGCTATTTCCAAGATGACGGTTCTTGAGTTGTCAGAGCTTATTAAGGAAATGGAGGATAAATTTGGGGTGTCGGCTGCAGCTGCTCCGGTTGCTGTTGCGGCAGCGGGGGCTCCTGCTGGCGATGGCGGAGGAGGGGAAGAAAAGACAGAGTTTGATGTCGTTTTGGCTGGCGCAGGGGATAAAAAAGTGGCGGTGATCAAGGTGGTTAGGGCTGTTACTTCGCTGGGACTTAAGGAGGCCAAGGACCTTGTTGATGGCGCGCCAAAGCCACTCAAGGAAGGTATAGATAAAAAAGAAGCAGATGACATTAAAAAGCAACTTGAGGAAGCAGGGGCTACTGTTGAGATTAAGTAGGGCTCGCCCTAAATCTTTTTTAAGTTTTAGTTTTTAGTTTTTTATTTGCAGGGGTTTTCTGACACGGCTGCAGAAAATTCGGTTTGGTCGGGCAAGTTGTGATTGCTGTCAGCTAGAGGTTGGTAGAGGCCAGCCACCAAGCAATTGTTCCCAGTCGAAACAAAATTGGAAGACCGGCGCTTGAAATGCGTTGGTTCCTTTGTTCGGAGATTTTATGGCTTATAATTTCACTGAGAAAAAACGTATTCGGAAGAGTTTTGGGCAACAGCTTCCAGCTCTTCCTGTGCCTTACCTGTTATCTACGCAGATAAAATCCTACAGAAGGTTTTTGCAGCCAAATCCAGGGACTGAAAAACGAGAAATGGTTGGTCTTGAACAAGCTTTTCAGTCAATTTTTCCCATCTCTAGCCATTCTGGGAATGCCAGGCTTGAATATCTGAGTTATGAATTAGGCTCTCCCTTATTTGACGTCAAAGAATGTCAGCAGCGAGGGTTAACATATGCCGCAGCGCTAAGAGCAAAAGTCCGATTGGTTATCATGGATCGAGAGGCATCAGAGCCAGTCGCTAAAGAGGTGAAGGAACAAGAAGTATATATGGGTGAGATTCCTTTGATGACTGATACCGGGTCTTTTGTTATAAATGGGACAGAGAGGGTGATTGTGTCCCAACTTCATAGGTCTCCGGGGGTTTTCTTTGATCATGACAGAGGAAAAACTCATTCGTCGGGAAAACTGCTTTTTAATGCAAGAATAATTCCTTATCGAGGTTCGTGGCTGGACTTCGAGTTTGATGCAAAAGACCTCCTATATTTTAGGATTGATCGCCGCCGTAAAATTCCTATTACTGTCTTGCTCCGAGCAATCGGCATGAGTACCTCCGATATATTTGAAACTTTTTACGAGTTTGACGCTTTCCAAATAAAGAAAGGGTCTTTTCAGCTAGAGCTCGTTCCTGAAAGGCTTCAAGGAGAGATGTGCCGGTTTACTATAAAAGGAAAAGGCGGCAAGGTCATAGTTGAAAAAGGCAAGAGGATTAATGCGAAACATGTGCGAGATATGCTTAATGCAGGTCTTAAAACGGTGGCTGTAGAAAACGAGTTTTTGATGGAAAGAGTTTTGGCAACTGATTTGGTAGACAAATCTACAGGAGAGGTAATGGCGGAAGCAAATGCCACCCTGACTGAGGAGCTTATTGAGAAAATTCTTGAATCTGGTGTTCAAGAAATAAAAACACTTTTTGTAAATGATTTGGATCAAGGCGCATACGTCTCAAATACGTTTAAAGTGGATGATTCCACCGATCAAACATCGGCTCAAGTTGCAATTTACCGCATGATGAGACCAGGGGAGCCTCCCACGGAAGACTCGGTAAAAAACTTGTTTAATTCTTTGTTTTATTCAGAGGATAGATATGAATTATCAGCGGTTGGTCGAATGAAGTTTAACCATAGGGTTTACGAGCAACGGGATGATAAGGCGGCAAACTGGTTTAATAGGTTTTATGAATCTGTGGGTGATTCGTATAAAAAGGCTGCCGGAGTTTTGTCAAACGAAGATATTATTGCGGTGATAGCGGTTCTTATAGAGCTTAGGAATGGGCGAGGTGATATTGATGATATAGATAACCTTGGCAATCGACGAGTGAGGTCGGTCGGCGAGTTGGCTGAAAATCAATTCAGAGCTGGGCTTGTTCGCGTCGAAAGGGCGGTTAGGGAGAGGTTGTCTCAGGCAGAGTCTGATAACTTAATGCCACACGATTTAATTAATTCAAAGCCAGTTTCGGCGGCGGTTAGAGAGTTCTTTGGGTCCTCCCAGTTATCGCAGTTTATGGACCAAACTAACCCCTTATCGGAGATCACCCATAAGAGAAGGGTGTCTGCCTTGGGGCCTGGTGGGTTGACTAGAGAGCGGGCTGGATTTGAGGTAAGGGATGTCCATCCTACTCATTATGGTCGTGTTTGTCCTATTGAAACCCCAGAGGGCCCTAATATTGGATTGATTAATTCCTTGGCACTATATGCTCATACTAACAAGCATGGTTTTTTAGAAACACCATATAGGCGAGTTGTTAATGGAGTAGTCCAGAATGAGACCGAGGCCTTGACTGCAATGGATGAGAGTCAATACGTAATTGCTCAAGCTAATGTTAGTGTGGATCACACTGGTAAGATTATAGATGATATTGTGTCGTGCAGGTACAGGAATGAATTTAGCATGATGCCGGCAGATCGTATACAGTATATGGATATTTCTCCGTCGCAAATCGTATCTGTTGCGGCTTGCCTAATCCCATTTTTGGAGCATGATGATGCCAATAGGGCTCTTATGGGGTCGAATATGCAGAGACAAGCGGTTCCCTGTTTGAGGGCTGAAAAAGCGTTAGTTGGAACAGGGATTGAACGAACTGTGGCTGTGGATTCGGGTACTGCAGTTTTAGCCCGTCGAGGTGGTTCAATAGAATATGTTGATGCGTCTAGGGTGGTAGTAAGGGTAAATGATGATGAGACCGCTGCGGGTGACGTGGGGGTTGATATTTATAATTTGGTTAAATACACCCGGTCTAACCAGAATACTAATATCAATCAAAGACCAATAGTCAGGCCTGGGGATATAATTCATCGAGGAGACGTGATTGCCGATGGGGCTTCTACGGATCTTGGGGAGTTGGCCTTAGGACAAAACCTGTTGGTTGCTTTTATGCCTTGGAATGGGTACAACTTTGAAGATTCAATATTAATATCAGAGAGAGTCGTCGCTGAAGACCGCTTTACGTCTATTCACATAGAAGAGCTGACTGTGGTTTCCAGGGATACCAAGCTGGGTCCGGAAGAAATTTCTCGTGACATATCCAATTTATCAGAGGCTCAATTGGGTAGACTAGACGAGTCAGGAATAGTCTATATTGGTGCTGAGGTAGAGGCGGGGGATGTTCTTGTTGGAAAGGTTACACCCAAGGGGGAGACGCAGTTAACGCCAGAAGAAAAACTGCTTAGAGCGATATTTGGAGAGAAGGCCTCGGATGTTAAAGACACAAGCTTGCGGGTTCCTTCAGGAATGTCTGGAACAATTATAGATGTCCAAGTATTTACCAGGGAGGGAATAGAAAGAGATCAAAGAGCGCAGTCAATAGTTGATTCAGAGCTAAAGAGTTTCAGAAAAGACTTGGATGATCAGGAGCGAATCGTTGAGAATGATGCCTTTGCCAGAATTAGGAAAGTGCTAATTGGGGAAAAAGCGATAGGCGGTCCGGAGGGTCTAAAAAAAGGAGATGTAGTATCGGCTGAATATTTAGATTCCGTACATACCTCCTCATGGTTTGATATTAGGCTGGAGACAGACTCGGCGGCCTTGGAGCTCGAAAAACTTGGGGAAGGTCTCCATGCGGCAAGGAAGAAGTTTTCGGAGGTCTTTGAGGAAAAGAAGAACAAGTTAATTTCAGGGGATGAATTACCTCCGGGTGTTCAAAAAATGGTCAAGGTTTACCTTGCAGTTAAGCGTAGACTTCAACCAGGTGATAAAATGGCGGGCCGTCACGGTAATAAGGGAGTCATCTCTAAGATAGTCCCTGTTGAGGATATGCCGCACAAAGA
>MDTG01381298.1_pt1 | contig 12300 bp, 9 predicted proteins | sample 811421 | NCBI WGS metagenome assembly MDTG01 (sample SAMN05326645, study PRJNA326480) | marine metagenome | isolation source: seawater | place: Pacific Ocean: South East | collected 2011
CCGGGTCAGGTGCGGGCGCTGGGGCCGGGTCAGGTGCGGGCGCAGGCGCAGAGGCCGGGTCGGGTGCGGGCGCAGGCGCCTCTCCCTCTTCCTGCAGGACAGCGAGAGTTGCGCCGATCGCAGCTTTCCCCCCCTCTTCGATCAGAATTTCCGAAAGGATTCCCTCATCGAAGGCTTCCATTGCCATGGTCGCCTTATCCGTCTCGATCTCGGCGATTTCGTCACCAATTTCCACTTGGTCGCCAACCTTTTTGAGCCAGCGCACCACAGTCCCCTCCGTCATGGTGTCCGAGAGCTTGGGCATTTCAATATGCGTAGGCATGGCTGGAGTGGTGCGGTTGGAGTTGGGGTCGAGGACGCGACGGGGTCAATACCGTGGGAAGAAACTTTTTCAAGGTCAACGCGACTCTTTCGTCGCTAGGGGACGGGAACAGCAGCCCGGGGGCTCGTCCTCCAAACAAGAAGGGCCCTCCGCTGAGGGAGAGCCCGCCTCAAAAAAATGGGAAGTACTTCTCAGTTATCGTCTGCGGCAAGCACTTTCATGGTTGGAATAAGCCCGATGTGTGGTTCGCCGCTGGCGCCCTGGGCGGTCGCCCGCCGCAGGATGTGACTACTGGGAACATCGCCGCAATCATCGTCGGCACAATACCACGATCCAGAAGGCGCACACTTAACTGCCTTGCGCACGATTGTCACGATGGGGCGCCGCACCTTGACGGTGCCGCCTTTGCCGCCCTCAGTGTAAACTTCTTCTTCGATCCACTCTACTTCCTCGATTTCTACATACTTCTTGGTGCCGCAGGAACCTCCACTGACACAACTGAGTTGGAAACAATTGACGCCGCAGGAGGAGAAGAGGATGGCGGACAGCAGAATCGCCGGAACGAGGACCAGTTTTTTCATATAGGGTTGGGATGGTAGTGTTCTCAGGACGGATAAGAACAGATTTTCCAAGGCTTTGTCCAGCCTCCAAGTAGAGCATTGATTATCGAGAAGTTCTAAGCTCCACGCGTTTGTCCGGCCGCTCCAGATGCTCGGCGTCCCCTCTCAGGCGATTGTGAGCACCTGCTCAACTACCCGGCGTGCATTGGGCAGTTGCTCTTCTTCGATATGGGGCGAGTAGATCGCAGGGGCGTCAATACTGCAGACCCTCTTTACAGGGGCATCAAGGTGATCAAACGCGTGTTCCTGGATCAGGGCTGCGATCTGCGCGGACACCCCGTTGAAAGGTTTCGATTCATCTACCAAGACAGCCCGATTGGTCTTGATCACCGATTTGATCACCGCTTCCTGGTCGAGGGGTCTGATGGAGCGCAGGTCGAGGACCTCGGCCGAAATATTATGATCCCGCGCGAGGGTCTCGGCTGCGTCGAGGGCAACCAGGACCGAGCGCCCATGAGCAATCAGACTGAGATCGCTTCCCTCCCGCTTCAGGTCCGCTTTGCCCAGGGGAACAAGGTGGTCTCCCTCGGCAGGATCAGGTACCGGTCCCTGGTTTCCGTAGAGCTTCGTGTTCTCCATGACGAACACGGGATCGTTGTCACGGATCGCCGCCTTCATCAAACCCTTCGCGTCCGCGGGGGTCGCCGGGGCACACACCTTGAGGCCAGGAAAAGCCGCAAAGAGCCCCTCGGGGCAATGAGAATGCGTAGCCCCCACATTGGTGCCCCCGTTGGCGGGGCCCCGCACCACAATGGGGACATTGATCAGCCCACCCGCCATGTATCGCACACAACCGGCGTTGTTCACCAGCTGATCGAAGGCCACCGAGTGGAAGGACCAGAACATCAGCTCCATCACTGGCCGCAGTCCCAGCATCGATGCCCCTACACCCATCCCGATGAACCCGGCTTCCGAGATCGGAGTGTCCACTACGCGCTTGCTCCCCCATTTATCCCACAGGCCCTCGGTCACCTTGTAGGCTCCATTATACTCGGCGACTTCTTCGCCCATGACCACGACATTCTCGTCATGCCCGAGCTCCTCATCCAGGGCCTCGCGCAGGGCGTGGCGGTAAAGTATTTCTCTCATGTGCGCGAGCCCGTCGTCAGTCGTTGAAGAAGTGGCGCCCCGTGTTGCCGGATTCCGTGTCTTCGTCCACCTCCCAGTAGACGTCGTGCAGGATATCTTCCGCGGTGGGAGCCGGGGCATTGTCGGCAAACTTGATCGCTGCAGCCGTCTCCTTGGTGGCCTCTTTCTCGATCGCCTTGGCCTCGTCCGGGGTCAGATGGCCTTCCTCAATCAGGCGTCGCTCCCAGAGCCGAATGGGATCATGATAAGTCTTATAGCGCTCGATCTCATCCGGGGTTCTGTATTTGTCTGCATTGGCATCCGCTACCGAATGACCGTAGTAGCGATAGGTCTGGATCTCCAGCAGGCTCGGCCGATGCTCCTTTCTGGCGCGCTCCATTGCAATATGTGCCTTGGCGCGGATTTCATACAGGTCCTCCCCGTTGATCAGGTCCCAAGCCATGTTGTATGCTTCGGCACGCTGGGCCAGGCAATCTCGATAGGCACTCGAGCGTAGCTGGGAAGTCCCCATCGAATACCCGTTGTTTTCAATGATATAAACTACAGGAATCTCGAAAAGGGAGGCGAGGTTCAGTGACTCGTGGAAGGCGCCCTGGTTAATCGCGCCATCACCGAGGAAGCACAATGCGCACCCAGCCAGACCCTTGTATTTGAGCCCATACCCGAGCCCCAGCCCCAGCGGAGTCTGGCCCGCTACGATCCCGTGACCGCCCCAGAAATTCTTATCCGGGGCAAAAAAATGCATCGAGCCCCCTTTCCCCTTCGAGCAGCCGTTGGCTTTTCCGAAAAGTTCTGCCATGCACTCTTCCATGCTCATGCCCACGGCCAGGGCGTGTCCATGGTCCCGATAGGCCGTAATGACATGATCATCCGCACCCATGAGCGAAACCGCTCCCACGGCTACGGCTTCCTGCCCGATATACAGGTGCAGAAAGCCACCCATTTTGTCTTTCTGATACTGCCCTAGCGCTAGGTGCTCGAAACGTCGAATTCGCACCATGGAGCGATAGAACCCGATTTTTTCCTCGGCACTCAGAGCGCGGTTCACCGGCGAGCTGGAAAAGTCCATCACGGCAAAGGTCGGGTCAGCGGAAGGGTCCTGCATGAATTGAACGTCTGGGTGTGAATAACCGGGGCGGGGACCACGAGCAAGGGCGAAGCGGCGTGATTCACCTCCGGTGGCCCAACTCTTCAACGCCTCACCCGGGCAGGGGCAAGCTCACCTGCCGGGGAGGCCTGTTTGAACCACTGCCTCTGGCCCAGAAGGAAGAGCGCGGTGAAGAGAAAGCCGGCTGCCACGGAGCCTCGCAAAAAAGCCCAGGCCGGTGGAAAGGGTCCGGGGAGTCCCACCGTCTGAGCCTGAAGGAAGCCTGCCCAGGTCTTCGGGTAGCCGGCACTCAACATCCAGGCGCCGGCATTCGTCACTAGATAGAAGAGCACTGCGGCACCTGCCGACCCCGCCAGCAGGGCTACTTCACCCCTGCCCCGAAGACAAAGTCCGGTGCCCGTAGCCAGAACAAAGCCAACCACTACTATCGACATCTGCCAGGACCAGGCCGAGCCGTAAATAAGGTTGGTTATCCCATAAGAGGCCAGCCATGCCCCTGCTGGCAACCACAACCACCTGGCCCCCATGCAGGCCGCCACGCAGAAGAACACGGCAGGGAGCGGATTGAAGCCCGGGAAGCTTTGCTGCAACCGGGTGGCAGCAATACTGAAACCAACCAAGACCAGGGCCAGGCCGAGGAAAAGAAGTAGGGGCTTCGTGCGCTTCACGGTTCCCTGCTACACTCGGAGTCCTCTCCCTGCACGCAAAAACAGCTCAGGCGAGAACCTCCCGGTAGCCAAGGCCTTTTCCAAGCGGTCTCAGGGGTCCTGCGTGCTCCCACCGTTGGGTGATCGGCGGCCCGGAAGAGGTCCGCCGGCTTTACGATACGGTTTTACCGGGATGAGGTGTTGATCGTAGCGAGAGTTTGCGCCGGCTTGATCGAGACAATGCTCCTGAGGACCTGGGAGACGGTATTGTCGGTCAGCCGTAGTGAGAACTTTTTTCTGCGATGACGCTACCGGGATCCAATAGGATAAAGTTAGGAGACCTATTCCCGGTCGCCTCGAGCATCATCAGGTCGAGCAAGTCAAGAGACCCTCAGAGGGCAATGTCGTCAAAAGCAACCTTGGCAACTCCGATCTTCTCAAGCCGTAATTTTCGCTTTCTGGCGGCAGGAGTCTCCTCGCTCAGTTTGAGCCGATGGAGTTGGAACTGGAATGTGGGTTCGGGGATTATAACCCAAGGACCTCTTGGAAGAAGGTCCCGGCCAGGATTGCTTCTCCTTTTCTGATCGCCGTTACCTCTTTCTCGTAGCGCGCTGCAGCCTGCGCCAAGGAGTTTTGAACGGCGGTGAACAAAGGGGACTTAGATCATAATAGTGATGGAGGACATTTGTCGTGGATGAGCGGCCTGGCAAGAGGTCGGCTAGGGGTCGAAAGGCTGCCGGTTGCAACGGACGGAGCTTCGCGCAGGTTGTCAGGCTGGTGGGCGCCGAGCTTCTTTGGTCTTATGAATTAGTTCTTTAAAAACATGTCTCATTTCTTCTTCTTATAGCAGGTAATAAGTAGGCCATATTCGTGTTCCCCGTTGTATCTGCAGGTGTTCCACGGTGGCAATAAAGGGGGAATAAAAGCGGGTTATGAGCTCACCTTGATCAGAGATTGTTTCTGTCGACGACCATGCGCAGTTCATTCCCAAGATTCCCCCATTTTCCTGCCATGTTATGCACGGTCCTTGCGGAGTCCCAATGCTGGCGCTAGAGCTTCGCTGTGAATGACAGTGAATTCATGCGGCAAGCACTGGAACTAGCGGAGCGAGGTCTGGGATTAACCAGTCCAAACCCCCCGGTAGGAGCCGTGGTCGTGAATAATGGGGAGGAGCTGGGTTCCGGATGGCATAAGGCAGCGGGAGGCGCGCACGCGGAGATTGAGGCCCTTCGGGATGCGACCGGAAGACATGGCGCTGCGGCGGTTCGGGGCGGCACTATTTATGTGACCCTGGAACCCTGCTCGACTTTTGGTCGTACGGGTCCTTGCACCTCTGCCTTGATTGAGGCGGGGATCGGGCGGGTCGTGATAGGTTCCCGCGATCCGAATCCGGCGCATCAGGGGAGGGGTGGCGATATTCTTCGCGAGGCGGGAATAGAAGTCGTTGAGGGAATTGAGGAAATCCGGTGCGAGGAGCTGATCCGAGCCTTTTCGAAGGTACAGCGCAGCGGCTTGCCATGGGTCATTATAAAAACTGCGTTCAGCCTTGATGGGAGGATTACCCGCCCTGTGGGTGAAAGTCAGTGGCTGAGTGGGGAAAATTCGAGGGAAGACGTCCAAGTCCTGCGCAACGAGGTGGACGCTATCCTGAGTAGCGGAGCGACTGTGCAGGCGGATGATCCCCGCTTCACTCTTCGGGGTGCCGCAAGAAAAGAGGGAAAAGAGCAACCCTGGAGGATTATCTTGACATCAAGGGATCGGCCCCTGTCCCCCACGGCCGGATTACTTAACGATTCCCATGCTTCCCGCACGCTGGTCTACAGCGGGAAGCGCATCGAGGGGGTGTTGCGAGAGCTGGTAGCCACCTATGGTGTCCAGAGCGTTCTCGTGGAGGCCGGGGGCCGTCTGGTGGGTCGCCTGCTCGACGAGGGGTGGGCAGACGAAGTAGTGTGCTACCTTGCCCCGCTGGTTACCGGGGGCATGACCCCTGCGAGTGGCGGGGAAGGCGTCGGGTGTCTTAAGGGAAGGGTTCGCCTGGAAGGCGTGCGATGGCAGCGTTTTAACGATGATGTGCGGCTCCGCGGAATTCTGGCTGGGACCGGTGGAGAACTGGAGCGGTGAGCTCCTTGCCTGTGGCCACCCCGCTGTATTACTACAAACATAGTATATGTTAGAAAACAAAACATTGTTTCAACCAATGAGATTATCGGTGCCGAAATATGGGTTACCCTGCCGCAATTTTATTGTGTCACCGCTGGGAGGGGAGCGTCCAGGAGCACCAGGCTTGGATAGTCCCTAGGACTCACCAGTGCTCTCGCGCCGGCCCTTTTCCAGCCAGATTGATAAGAGCGCGATGTCAGCAGGGGTGATCCCGCTGATGCGGGCCGCCTGACCGAGAGTCAGTGGTCGGATTTGATTGAGGCGCTGCTGCGCTTCCCGCTTCAGTCCCCTGACGGACTGATAGTCTACGTTTGGGGGCAGAGGATGGGCCTCTTGTCGTGCAAGTCGGTCGACCTGCTGGCGCTGGCGCAGGATATGACCTTCGTACTTAAAGTCTGTTTCAATGAGGGGCCAAAGTTCCATGGGGAACATGGTGCGGATTTCCTGCGGGAGGGCCGCCCAGTTATTCTCGTCGCGACGGAACCAGTGATCGAGCTTAATGCCATCGAACGGAGTTTGGCGCACGAAGCGAGCAGCTTTCGCAAGATCGGCAAGTTTTTCTGACGTTAAGGCTGCACGCTCCGGACAGGTTAGTCCGCGTTCTATCGCCAGCGGGGTCAGACGCTGGTCAGCGTTGTCCTGCCTGAGAAGGAGACGGTATTCGGCTCGACTGGTAAACATACGGTAGGGCTCAGTGCAGCCCTTGGTCACAAGATCATCCACCATTACCCCGAGGTAAGCCTGGTCCCGCCGAAGCACTAGAGGCTGCCGGCCTTGGACCTTGAGGGCGGCATTGGCGCCCGCGAGCAGGCCCTGACCTGCTGCCTCTTCATAGCCGGATGTCCCATTTATCTGGCCCGCGAAGTAGAGACCTTCCACGACCTTGGTCTCGAGGGTGGGAGAGAGCTGGGTTGGAGGACAAAAATCATACTCGACGGCATAGCCAGGACGAATGATCTCGGCGTGCTCAAGGCCTTTGATCGTTCGGATAAATGACAGCTGCACCTCGTAAGGCAGGGAGGTTGAGACGCCATTCACATAATACTCGCGGGTGTGGCGGCCCTCGGGCTCCAGAAATATCTGGTGGCGCTCCTTCTCCGCGAACTTGACGACTTTGTCCTCGATGGAGGGGCAATACCTTGGCCCGGGACCTGCAATATTCCCGGAGTACATGGCGCTTTGGTGGAGGTTAGCGGCAATAAGGTCGTGTGTATGGGAATTGGTCCAAGTGATCCAGCATGGCAGTTGTTCCACGTGGAACCCTTTGACCCCCCAAGAATTCAAGGTAAAGAGATCATCAGAATCGCGCTTAAGAGTATGGGAAAGAAAGCTGAACAGGGGAGGGGGATTGTCCCCCTCCTGACGCTCGCACTGAGATAGGTCTATGGAGCGGCCGTTCAAGCGGCAAGGGGTCCCGGTCTTAAAACGTTCGACGTCAAAACCAAGGTTTCGCAGCGAGTCGCTGATGGTGGAAATCGGATCTCCCATCCGGCCGCCCTTCTCATTGCGTGTTCCTACATGCATCAAACCTCTCATGAAGGTTCCCGCACTCAGGATCACTGTCTTAGCGTTGAGCTGAAACTGCAAGGTGGTCTGAATTCCCGCAATACGGGAATCTTTGAGAACAAGGCCACTGGCGTTGCCTTGGTGAAGATCAATCCCCACCGAGGATTCCAGCAGGTGTTTCATACGGAACTGATAGGCCTTCTTGTCACACTGGGCGCGGGGTGCCCGCACACTGGGTCCCTTGGAAGCATTGAGCAGGCGCCACTGGATGGCAGTAGCATCGGTGTTGAGGCCCATGGCTCCGCCCAGGGCGTCAATTTCCCTCACCATGTGGCCCTTTCCGAGCCCTCCAATGGCTGGGTTACAGCTCATCTGGCCAATCGTATCGAGATTCTGGGTTAGAATCGCCACGCTGCATCCAAGTCGGGCGGCAGCCAGGGCCGCTTCTATCCCGGCATGACCGGCACCGATGACCAGAACGTCGTAGTCTTTAGGATAACAATACATGAGGGCTATGGGCGTAAACCCAAGCTAGCAACCGTGATGACGAACTCAAGAGCGTGAACATTGGCGAAGGTTCGTGTAGGCTAATTTCTTGGCCTCAAACAAATAGTTCCACGTGAAACAAAATTCGATCAACTGCGAGGGAGGGACGGTGGACTATGCAGAGAAACTTCAGCAAGGGCACTCTTGGCGACTTGCCACAATACAAGCTATGCCGTTGCTAATCAACGGCTTAAGGCTGCTAAGGCTCTTATTTTTACGCCCTAGGCATGATTGGAGGGGGAGCCTTCTTCGAATACATGGATTCTGAAGCCCCATTTTATTTCGAGCCAAGAATCTGTTTGGCTGGGCACTTCAATCAGGAAACGGCCTTCAGGTGGGCCTTGGCGGTGGCAAGAAACCGTTGTCGGGCGAAGGCGTGGTCAACAATTGGCCGGGGGTAACTCTGGCCCAGTTCGACCCCGGCATTTTGCAGGACGGAGGGTGGTGCGGACCAGGGCTGGTGCACGTAGCGCGCTGGTAGCTTGGCGAGGGCGGGCAGCCAGCGGCGCACATAGGAACCATCCGGATCAAATTTTTCACCCTGTGCCACCGGATTGAAGACCCTGAAGTAAGGTTGGGCGTCACAGCCGCTCCCAGCGGACCACTGCCACCCGGAATTGTTTTGTGCCCAATCCCCATCGGTTAGATACCGCATAAAATGTTCCTCTCCACGCCGGTAATCGATGAGAAGGTGCTTACAGAGGAAACTGGCTGTGATCATGCGGGCTCTCCCATGAACGAAGCCGGTCTCAAGTAGCTCATGTGCTGCCGCGTCCACCACGGGGTAGCCGGTTCGGCCCTCGGTCCAGGCCTTCCAGTCCGCGTCTTCGTCCCGCCACGGGAATTTATTCCAACTTGGGCGAAAGGGGAACTTCAACAGGCTGGGGCGATCCCAGAGTGACGAGTAGGCGAAATCCCTCCAAATAAGTTCGGTCAGGAAACTCTCTACGGATTCCGTACCAGCCTCTTGTTTCCGGTCATCAGCTGCCCACCAGATGTCACGCACGGAAAGGGTGCCAAATTTTATGTCGGCCGACAGCCTGCTGGTGGCGTCCTGATCCAGATGATCTCGTCCCGACCCGTAGCGTGCCAGACTGTGGCTGAGGAAATGGTCCAGACGTTTTCGGGCCGCAATTTCTCCTCCCGCTTGGAGCCTTGAGTTTCTGGCAATTCCGAGGTCCCGAAGCGACGGAGGGGGACAGTGTTGCGCAAGCGCCATGGAGGGCACTGGGGGGAGAGCGGTGGGGACCGGGAGAGGCCTCTCGATGGAGGCGTCCCTCCGCAATGCGCGGGAAAAAGGGGTGAAAACCGAATAGGGGGAACCGGTGCCAGTGCGTAACGTTCCGGGGGGGTGCAGGGTTTCCCCTTCGAGCAGCTCAAGCGGCACATGAAGGCGACTAGCAACCCTCCGGTCACGAACTCTCCCGAGGGGCTCGGTCCAGCGGTAGGCAAGGACCCGGGATACGTTCCATGCCCTGGCGACCCTGGGAATGACCTCCACGCTCTTTCCCGGAAGACAGACGAGAGTGCTCCCGAGAGCCGTAATCCTGCTGGCAAGCTCCTCTAGGCTTTCGAGCAGGAATTGCATCCGATGGGGCAGATCCTGCGCCCGCAAAGGATCGAAGAAAAATGGATCCAGAACAAAAACAGGAATGACCTCGCCCTCTTCAAGTCCGCGGGCAAGCGGAACATGATCGGCTAGTCGGAGGTCCTTGCCCCTGAACCAAACCAGTGTTCTAGGCGTGCTCTTCATGGCTGGGCGGTGGGTTGTTTTCGGGGGCCGGACCGAAACGGAAGCGAACCGCAGCGGCCCGGTAGTTGAAAGCGCTCCGGAGCTGGTGCCCGACGAACAGGCGATGTGCAAGGCGCCCGAGGATCCTGCCCGGCAGAGCGTAATAGACGCGGTCCTCCATCACGGTTTGGCCGCCGTCCTCCCGGAAATGGTGTTCGTGCCACCATGAACGGTAAGGCCCTCGAGCCTGGGAATCCACAAAATGGTGGCCGTCCTCCCACTGTTCGATGAGCGTCTCCCAACCGATCTTGAGCCCGAAGACGCGGAGTTCATATTCAATGGCTGCACCACTTTGCATGCGCTGGTCGGCACGCAGAATCCGAAAACCCATTCTGGGTGGTGTGAGCAGCCCGAGGTTGGTGGGCTGAGAAAAAAAAGGGAATACGTCTTCAAGGGGAGCATCGATCACAACCCTGCTAACCAAAATTCTGTCAGGCCGCCGCCGCCGGAGATAGTCAGAGTCGCCCATCGGGGAAGGAAAGTTTGAACCGAGGGGCGCGAGGGAAACCTCGCCCGGCCCCAGAAGGTCGTCCAATGCGGTGTCGAGTTCGGGAAACTGGAAAGAGAATCCGCAGGCCGTGGCCTTTTCCGGATAGCACCGCTGACTGGAGAGCAGGGAACTCGCGGCTTCTCCCAGCACGACTCGCAGCATAAAGCGAGGAGCTCGAAGAAAGACGGGACGGCTCAATACCCTTCCGAGGCTGCGGGTAAGCTCCAAGTTAGTCACCGGCGCTGGGGCAACAAGGTTCACGGGGCCCTTGAGGCGATGGTCGTGAAGAGCATGCAGAATCATGCTCACACAGTCCTGCAGGTGAATCCATGGGACGAATTGGCTCCCCGGTCCGAGAGGCCCTCCGAGGCCAAGGCGGAAGATGGAGGCAAGTCTCTCCAAGGCGCCGCCTCCTTGCCCCAGAACGATACCGGTGCGTAGCGATACGATTCTCGTTTCAGCGACATCGATGCTCTCAGTAGCGCTTTCCCAGGCCTCACAGAGCTCGGCGAGAAAATCAGTTCCCGGTCCAGCCTGTTCAGTGAGGCTCTCGCAACCGCGGTCTCCATAGTAGCCCACCGCGCTTCCTGAAATGAGAACCCGCGGTTTCCTGCGAGCCCGCTTCACTGCCCTAACCAGGCGCGCGGTCATGGAAACCCTGCTGTCGGAAAAAGCCCTTTTCCGACGAGCATTCCATCGTTTCTCGAAAAGGGGTTCTCCTGCCAGGTTGATTACGGCATCACACCTCTCCAATGCTGCTGTAAGGCCGGTCTCTTCATCGGGAAGGAAGGTCAGTAATTCAACGCTCTCGCCAAGTTGGGACCGGGCCCTGCCGGGTGACCGGACCCAGGCCATTACCCCGTGCCCCTCCTTAAGAAGAGCGAGAACGAGCGCTCGACCGATGAACCCTGTTGCTCCTGTCAGAAAAACATTCATGGGAGGTGGTCGCGACGGCCAAGTATGCCCCCGTTTCGAAGTCCTGCAAACCTTCGGATTACGGGGGGACCGGAGGCAGGCCTCCCGAAAGGGCGCTAACTACCCCGACTTCCCGACAAGATCAGTGCGAGTGAACAGGGGAACTACCGCGATCCCCCGCTCCTCAAGGGCCTGTCGCCCCCCTTCCTCCCGATCCACCAGGACGAAGGCGAAGAGAACTTCCCCTCCCTCAGCTTGGATGGCATCAATCGCTTTCAGGGTGGAACCCCCGGTGGTAATCACATCATCTACCACCACGACGGCATCTCCTGGTTGAAAATTTCCTTCGATCCGTCGGCCTACCCCATACTGTTTTGCCTCCTTGCGGACTGTGAAGACCTGCAGAAATGAATCGGGCTGTTGCCGCGCGGATTCCATGCCGATCGCCAAAGAAATTGGGTCTGCCCCGAGGGTCATTCCGCCAATGCCCGCTGCGGATAAGCCCTCCGCCTGGAGCCGGGCGGATACCTTCTCCCAGCCAACCTCCCCGATTAGCCGGGCGCCCCGGGCGTCAAAGCTGGAAACTCGACAGTCTACGTAGAGATCGCTCTTCTTGCCGGAAGCGAGGGTAAACTCCCCGGTTCGGACCGATTTATCGAGAAGCAGTTGCTTCAATTGTTCGCGTGGATCGTCTGCCATGGTGTTGATAAGAGATCTGGAAAGCAGAAAGCGGACAGAGATGCGAGCCGGATCTCATGAGGACCGGCAGGAAGACTGGACAGGAGGCTTCACCAACTTACACCCGCCCTTCCGGGCCGGAATCAGGATTGGCGGCCTCAGGTTGACTCTGGAATCAGATAGCGATCAAACGCCAAGTCTCCTCCAAGGCCCAAAAATATCTTGACGCCAAGCAAAATAGGGGACGGCTCGCTGGAGAAAGACTCGAACCAAGGACTCCTGAAAATTCCCGCCAAGCAGCACCAACCCCCTAAAAACCAAGATCATTAAATAATAAACCAACCTGTTGGTTTGTAAGATTTCTCCACAACGGGCCTTCCGGAAAGTTAAGGAGCGGGTTGACCAAGCTCCCGGAGCCGATCCCGCG
>MDTG01177959.1_pt1 | contig 12299 bp, 8 predicted proteins | sample 811421 | NCBI WGS metagenome assembly MDTG01 (sample SAMN05326645, study PRJNA326480) | marine metagenome | isolation source: seawater | place: Pacific Ocean: South East | collected 2011
TGAGCAATTTTATCGTACAATGCGACCCACTCGAATGCTCAATGATATCCTCGATGGAATTTCTCGACCTGTACCAAACCTTCCTCGCGCTCTCGATCATTTTCAAGCACTACAGAATACCATTGGTTTCGCTGGTGATCCACGGCTTAACGAAGCCGTAGGATTAATCCAAAATGAGCAAGCTTGGAATCCCGATAGAATCGATGAATCGCGAATAAGATTGGCGAACTTGATTCGACGACTTCGCCCTCTAAATGACCTGTTGGTCCGTACCAGAAGGCGTGATTTAGATTGGCACATGGCCAGAAGGAGAGCAGTGACGCTCGACATTACCTTGACGCCAGAGGAATGGAGATTGTATGAAGCAGCACGCGCCTGGGCTCGGACACTAATTCAGATGCGGCATCCTGAAGGGCAGGTTTTCGATTGGGCTCTCATTGTTCCTGAAAGAATGGCATCTTCATGTCTACCCGCATTTGCTCGACACGTTATTCGTCAACTTCAATCCCAAGCAAGAGAAGCCATGGATGAATCGACCAATCTCGAGGATGATGTCGATTTGGCAGATTTAGAAATTCGGATGTTACGGCGACTCGGAAATCTGAATGAGCTCATCGATGCTGCTGAAGCACTCGGTGAAACCGACTCAAAGTATGATGCATTTCGTGCATGGATAGTGCAAAGTTTGTCTGAAGACCAAGACGGGGGTATTCTCCTTTTCAGCCATTTTCATGCGACATTGCAACATTTGCAACAGAGATTGTCTTCAGATGGAGTGCGATGTGAAGTGATAACTGGGCGGACGCGAATGCAAGACAGAGATTTGATTCGTGAGAGGTTTAGAAACGGAGAATTTGATGTTTTATTGTCCAGTGAAGTTGGTAGCGAGGGATTGGACCAGCAACATTGTCATCGGCTGGTGAATTATGACCTGCCCTGGAACCCTATGCGCATAGAACAGCGCATAGGCCGATTAGATAGATTCGGACAAACAGCAGAAGAAATACTAATCCTCAATCTTGCTGTTGAAGGGACGATTGATGCTGCAATTTTACATCGATTGTATCATCGAATTCGACTGTTTGAAGATGCGTTGGGAATGCTCGATCCCTTGCTGGGTGAAGCGATGCGAATGGTCGCAAGAGCGGAACTTGAACGACCCGTCGGACTGCAAATGGTAAGTCCACAAGACATCGAAGAGGGCGAGGATGGTGTCTTGACACTCCTCGACAAGAGAGAAATGTGGATAGAAGAGCGAGCAAATGAAGAGCGAGAATGGGTGGGACCTGATCCCGGGATTTCCTCACTCCGAAACTCAGTCATACGCCATAAATTAGGAATCAGTGAGACTGAATTCAGAGATTGGGTTCGGCATAGGTTGGGTAATGATGCTCAATTATATCCTTCGAGGGATGAAGGGATTTGGATGCTTGGATTAGAAAGAAACATTGTCCAAGAACTAGCGAATCGTGCCTTGGATTCAATGCGAATCGATCAAGACACTGTAGATTGGCAGGATACAATAACTTCTGCAGCAAATCAGTCTGGTCCTTACTGGTTTCACGTGATCTTTGACCGTGAAATCGCTCGAGAACATCCTAACCACATATACATCACACCTCATCACCCAATAGCAAGATTACTCATCGAGAACAGTTTGGAGTTTGAGGAGACTCTCTATCTGAATGCAAATCGTCTCGACTCAACACCGGTAGATGCGGTATGGTGTGTCTGTATCGATTGGAATGTTCAAAGTTTGAATAAATCGATTACTCGCAGATGGCTATATCTAGATTCGCAAGGGAATCCATTGCATGATCATGGGGCTCAACCACTGGATTTACTAGAACAAGGTCAACCTGTAGGTGGTTTTGACCTTGGGAATTTGTTAAACCCAATTGAAAACGCGCTGCTAGAGAGTGAACGCCAACGACTGCTTCCGCTTTTGGATGAACTGAGAGACAATGCTGAGGATGCATGGCACCGTAGAATTATGCGTGAGATGGCACAGCTCTCAGAAGCAGATTGGCTTGCTAGAAGCGAAGGGAGGCCCCCTGACCCACGATGGGTCCGAATGAAAAATGGACTTATCAGTCGCCTTCAAAATGAATTGGCCAACAGGTTACATGAGTTGGAAGGAATTCGAGAGAATTTATCTGGTGAGTTATCTCTTAGGATTGCGATTCAGATCGATTGACTACGCATCTTCAACTCCTTCCGGGTCAAACATATCGATGTATGGACGTAACTTTTCGGCGTGTGCACCCAATCCTTCCACTGTACGACCCTCGGGTTTCATCGAGCGAACCAATTCCATTCGCGTCGCATTGTCAACGCGCATTCCAAATGCATGAAATCGGTCTCCGAGTTTATTTTGCAGCCGACCTCCAGTTCGATCCCAATCCATCAGTAAACTGACTGAACAACCTTGGTCGACCTTATTCAGTACACCATATTTCTCATAGATGTAGGTGATAAATTTCGACTGACTCCACCCTCGATTGACTTGCTCAATGGGGCCAGTGAAACCTAATTTTCTCAAGGCGATAATATCCCTCCTACCTTCGATGATAATCGGACATCCACAACCACCTTCAGAGGTCAGTCGATTTCGATTACGAAGTTCACCGAGGGCTCGACCAGCCACCGTATACCTAGTATCTCGGTTACTCGACAACAGATGCACCCCTAGATGTACGACGAGAAAGTCACTTCCACTGGCCCGCGGATTTTGCTATGAGGGTGATGATATGCCCAATTTCCCATCATTGCCCAATGCCGTCGGTTACTTCTTGATTTCATCGCATATATACCCTTGATAAACAGGATTTCCTGACCCCCCTACGGGGGGGCAGACAAGCCTCATATAGCCCACTCTCTCCGGACAGAATGAGGCTTTACTGTGGAGGCAGGCGGCGACGTTTTCCATATGCTGTTTGATGAGTGGAACTTTTGGTCTGCAATTGTGATGATTATCGTATCTGTGTGGCTTTTCCACCACTCACTGAAATATCGGGCCAAGGATGGAAAATCCATGGGTGAATCCTGTGATGAATTTATTCCAGGTGTGTTCCCAAAAGAGAATGATAATTTGAAGATGGAATTAACTTGGACAATTGTTCCATTCATCTTGATTGTCTATCTGACTTACATCGCATGGGGCCCGTTGGATGAGATGTGGTCTGCTGATCCCGATGCCCACGAAATTGGAGTTACAGCAAATCAATGGTTTTGGGACTTCGACTGTATGGCTGACAATCAAGAAGATGCTGAGACAATAGGGCAACAAAATGTTGCTTACAATGACGATGGTGAAGTTATTTGTGAAATTTCCACCATTGATGTGGAAGGTGAAACAAAACCATTACTCAGGGTCAAGGCTCAACAATCCTATGCATTCATCATGACGTCGAACGATGTTACTCATGCTCCTTTCTTCTTGGATTGGGGAATCAAAGAAGATACGCAGCCTGGAATGGAAACACGGCTCTATCATACACCCAGCTTGGATGAAGTTGGCTCATCTTTGCTGATGTGTACTGAATACTGTGGGAAGCAACACAGTACAATGACTGCTGTTGTTGAGGTCTTTGCGTAGGTGTTTTCATGTTGTCAATTCACAAGAATCGCCGTATAATTACCATTTTTGGTCTCTTGTTGGTCGCATTGATTTTTGCCCCTAGTGCCCAATCTTACCCGTATGGTGTTTCGGGTGTCCAAGATGCAGGATGTACATGCCATGGACAGAGTTTGAGCCCAGATGTTGTTCCCGATTTAGAAGGTCTACCCATAGAACTTGAACCAGGTGGCACCTATTTGCTGAATATTTCGTTCACAGGGGGCCCCTCTGGTGAAAACCCAGAAGCTTTGGCGCTTGGTGGATTCCACCTTTGGACCAGTGCAGGAACGCTAGCGAATGTCGACGAAATGGTCAAAATTAATCCAGATGGAAGTGCGACACACAACGGAATAGATGCAACTGACACTGCACAAGGTAATGATCAAACTGAATGGCAAGTTGAATGGACTGCTCCAATGGATGGTGGTGCGAAATTCATCCTCCATACGAATTCGGTAAACGGTGATGGAACCAGTGGTGGCGACTATTACAATCGACTCAATCTTGAAATCGGTCCTCAACCAGTTGAACAAGCTAGAGGGTTGGTAGTCCTAGCAAGTGCGATATTCCTGATGGCTTCAATCACGTTTGGAACCACAACCTGGGTATTCTACCGTAGAGATCCTGGGGCCTTCGCATGGGAACGATTCTGGCCATTCATCAGCGATTATTTGACCAGTACTGACCACAAGAAGGTAGGTACTCTGTACATGGTTAACGGATTATTCTTCTTAGGAGTAGGTGGTATCTTTGCGCTGATTTTCAGGCTCCAATTGGCATCACCCGGAAACGATTTCCTAACCCAGGATGAGTATAACCAATTCTTCACTATGCATGGTACTACCATGATTTTCCTGGCCGCAATGCCAATGATTGCTGGATTTGCGAACTGGATTGTGCCTCTCCAAATCGGTGCACCTGATTTGGCACTACCTCGAATGAATGCTCTAGCATTCTGGTTGAACCCTGCCGCAGCATTGCTCATCTTCACAGGTATCTTCAGTGGACAAGGAGCCGATACTGGATGGACTGGTTATGCACCGTATGTTGTGTCTAATACGGCACACTCAGGCGCGACGTTGTGGGTAGCTGGTCAGATACTACTTGTTGCCTCTTCTACGGTCGCGGGTATCAACTTCATGACCACTTTCTGTACTATGCGTGCTCCCGGAATGGGTTGGATGCATATGCCACTATTCTCGTGGTCAATGCTTATTGCGACACTGATGCTATTCATTTCTATCCCAGCCTTTGGTATTGGACTGATTCAGGTTCTGCTAGATAGGACCATAGGTACGGTGTTCTATGAGGTGGCAGCTGGAGGTGACCCCCTACTTTGGAGTCACCTGTTCTGGTACTTCGGTCACCCAGAGGTGTACGTGGTTGTGCTCCCTGCCTTCGGAGTAATCTCTGAGGTTCTATCTACGAGTGCACGCAGAACAATTTTCGGTTACAAATCGATGGTTTTCGCTCTTGCTGGAATCGGAATCCTCGGGTTCATCGTATACGGACATCACATGTTTACATCGGGTATGAGTCCCGTGTTGCGATTCGTGACCATGTTGACTACGATGTTGGTCGCCGTACCAACTGGAATCAAGGTGTTCAATTGGTTACAAACAATGCATGGAGGAAGTTTGGTCTATCGAACCCACACTCTCTGGGCACTCGGATTCTTGGTGACCTTCACACTCGGAGGAATCTCCGGGATGTATTTCCCTGCGGTCGCCATGGATCTGCATCTGCACGAGACCTATTTCGTCGTCGCTCACTTCCACTACGTGTTCGTAGGTGGAATCATCTTTGGACTATATTCTGGAATTTACTATTGGTTCCCCAAGGCAACAGGTCGTATGATGAATGAGAAGGTGGGAGTAATCCACTTCATTACCGGATTCATCTCTTACAACCTCGTATTCTGGCCAATGCACAGGCTGGGGATTCAAGGTATGCCAAGAAGGCAACACACCTACTTCATCACAACCGACGAGTATTTTGCTTTGCCAGCTGAAGCCGCAGATTGGAATATGCTAATCACCATCGCTGCGTTCATGTTCTTTGCTAGCAACTTGATTCTAGTCTACAACATGGTCAGTAGTGGACTCCGTGGTCAAAAAGCACCGAGCGACCCATGGGGTGGTTGGTCAATGGAGTGGATGGTGTCAAGCCCACCACCGACTCCTTCACACAACCCAAGCGATCTCCCTGTTCAGCAGTTTGCCGAAATACACGATGAAGGTGAACCTGGATTGTTTGGACGTATGATTGAATGGATGATGATTCCTGAAGAGAGTCATGGAGGTGAAGAAGAATGAGTTACGGACACGACGACCATGATCATGGACACCACCACCAGGATAGCCATTGGGGACCACACGATTGGGAATTTGACTACGGACACGGGGTCATTGGTGGCGCACCTCACAATTCGTGGGCGCCGATTATGATTGCATTGGGTTCAAGCTTGTTTTTACTTGGATTTACCAAAGTCTTCACCCAATCTTGGAACGATGCAAACAATGTATGGGATTATGCAATCCACTCGTCTCAAATTGGAACTCTAATTGTCGGACTTGCAGTCATGTTTGCTGGGTTCTTTGTATGGTGGAGGCAGGATTGGAGTTTTGATGGTACCTATGAACCAAAAGCAGTTGGTACTCCTTTCCAATCTATTGATCTCCGAAAGGTTGCAATTTGGATGTTCCTCATGTCTGAGATGATGGTGTTCAGCAGTTTATTCAGTACATACATCCGATATCGAACCGGATTCGATAACTGTGTAGAATTGTTTGAAACAACCCATGCGGCAGGTGGAGTGATTGAGCCTGGTACGGCTTGCTGGTTACCTGCGTCTTACTTCATCGCAGAGGGTGGTTATCACCAAGAGAATGCAAATGCAGTATTGCAGTTCATGCCAGATACGCTAATCCCTGGTGCAATCAACACCTTTGCTCTAATCATTTCATCGTACACGATTGTGCTTGCGCTCAAAACCGCTAAGGATACCAGTTTGAGTGATGCAGAGAGAAACAGCAAGGTTGGAAAGTATCTATTGACAACTCTTGCCTTGGCAACCCTCTTCCTGTGCTTCAAACTGATTGAATGGTTTGTTGGATTCGAGATTGGAGACCACGACCACCCAATTTTCTATGCTCCAAGTTTGATGGATGATCATTTCACCATACATGCTTCTGAGTATACATATTGCCATCTATACGATGAAGCCGCGCATGCTTGTACACCTGGCTATGACGCGATTTTCGACATACGCATGGCTGCTTCTACTTTCTATGTGACCACGGGTACGCACGGTGTGCACGTATTCGGAGGAATGGTTGCACTTGCCTACATGGTTCTCAAGGCATTCCGTGGTGGATACACTCCTCAGAATGCTGTTAGCATTGAGTACTTCGGTCTGTACTGGCACTTTGTAGACTTGGTTTGGGTATTGGTCTTCCCCGCATTCTATCTGTATTAAGGAGGTATCAAAATGGGAGAACATGAACATCATACAATTCTAGGATTCGATCGATACGCATTCAACTTCTGGGTACTAATGATTTTCACAGCCATCGAAGTGGTTGCCGTTGCACTCACGTTCTCAATGAAAGGAACTGTGAGTATGGATGTGGTGGTCTTCATTCTCGTATCGGTTGGTATTGTCAAAGGTGTGGGCATCTCTGCCATCTTCATGCATCTACAGGGTGACCCTGACAGTCGCATACTCACTGCAACTGCTCTGTTCCCGGTGTTTTTCATCGTGGTCATGATCTTGTTCATTGGTTTGACACACCCCGGTGCTGCGGATACACTACCAGCTTGGTGTCGCCCCGGATTCTACAGTTGAGAAGGGTGAAACACATAGCCGAGCAGTGTCTCGGACTCAATATTGCGGACGTCGCTTAGCCTGGTAGAGCGCCGGATTTGAAATCCGGTGGTATTCGCCTCGGGAGTTCAAATCTCTCCGTCCGCGCCAACACTAAAACATCAAACGAGTTGCCATCAAATATGCGAGCGATGCCGGTGTTAATCGGTCTACTAATGGCATGTTCTGCCTTTACAGGATGTATTGGAGGAGATGAACATGAATACGATTTCAATGGAATTGAATATGACCCTGCTTCACCCGCTCCTGACTTTACCCTAATCGACCAGAATGGAAACTCGGTTGCATTGTCTGATTTTGAAGACAAGGTTGTCGTAATTGCTTTCACATACACGATTTGTCCAGATGTGTGCTTGACTATTGAGGCCAATCTCGATTACATCGACGAAGAAATGTCCACTGAAGAGGATCTGATCCTCCTGTCAATTACAATCGATCCCGCCCGAGACACACCAGAGCATCTGTGGGGATGGACCAATGTTAGAGGGTATGATTGGCCCCACTTGACCAGTTACAATCACAGTGAATTGGTAGATGTTTGGCATGACTACAGCCTATTGGTCGACAACGATCATATCAACTCGGACCACTCTGATCATGGTGAGCATGGAGATCATTCGAGCCATGGTGACCACTCGGACCATGACGGTCACAGTGATCATAGTAATCATTCTGAGATGGCTCACCAAGTGGCTGTATTGTATCCTGATAACACAACCTCTCTGTTTGATGGCGACCATGATTTACTTCCTGAAGAAAATGCAACCGGTTGGAATCTGACTGAGTCTACCATGTCGATCAATAACATATCTCTGAACTATTCTGTGCATGAAACATATGGACACAGCATCACTGGAATCAATGGTTTTGATGCACCTGAATGGGATGCTAACAGTTCAGACAACTGGTATTGGAGCCTTCACATTTGGAATGAATCCAGCGAAGCTTGGGAAGAGAGCAGCGTAGGAATCGATCAAGTGATGATTATGCAAGATACCGACCATATTGCTTGGGCTGCTTCAAATGCGAATCTGTCAATGCTCCCTACACCCAGTGTGCATGAAGACGAACACGATGATCATGATGATCACGATGTATCTGATGAATTGTACGAAGTCGGTCACAATACTGTGACTTTCATCATCGATAGGGATGGTAAGAAAAGGGTGGTTTTCACCGGTTCTAGCTGGTCCACATCGGATTTCATGGATGACTTGAATCATCTACTATACCATGATTCAGGTGCGGAGCACAGTGACAACTCTGACCATGACCATCATTGATACAAAAACGCACCCTACGGGTGCGAACAGTATTCAATGGGAAGGCCTCTGACGCAATTGTGCGACGACTTGCCCCACTGCTCATTCTTCTCTTTGTGTTCACCTCTTTTTCAGGCTGTATCGGAGGACCAAGTGTATCTTGGGGGGATGGTTACGAAGTAGAAAATAATGAAGATGGTACTGGGATAACGGTAACGAATACGCTTTCCAGTAGCACCTCAAATCATCTAGAAAGCGAAGATATTACTCTACAGCACTGTGAAAATTCAACCTATTCAATTTCAGGATGGCTAACACAGACCAAGGTTTTCGACCAACCTCAAACTTCAACCAGTGCGATTGCTTCATGGATGATTTTAGAGAAGCCTTACAGTGAGGCTCAAGAAATCAAACCAGGTTCGGTTTTTGTTCAGATCATGAGCAAGGAAGATGATTGGCCATCACCAAACCAAGCGGAGGGTGTGCCTATGGTTGATGGTGTGTTAGCCAGTGGTAAAGCCAGTGATTTCCCACACAATGGTTGGGCGCTGTTAGGTATCATCCCTGCCAATGAGAATGTATTTGATGCAGTCATCCAAATGGATTCAAATCAGGCAGTAACGCTGAATGGTTGGATTCTTGAAGATGAATATTATGCTGAAGATCAAATTCAAAATTGTGCCCTAGAGACATCGAGTGATGGGTTGGCGAGGCACTTTGTGGTCACTTCTATCACCTATGGTGATGATCGGTTGGTGAGCTCAAGTGAAGCCTATGTTGCAGGTGATATTCCCTTCATCGGTCGTGGACTGTATACAACTGTCCTTCTGATTTCAATCGTCGCATCGGGCGCGCTGTACATATTTTCACGGAATCAACTCATCCTCAGCGCTGATTCACAAGCACAAACCATGCTCTCTGAACAACAAATGCGTGCTGGAAAGGCTGCACGTCATGAAGCAGCACGACATGAAGCAAGGATGGAAGCTGTATCCAAAGCAAAGGTTGAGGATTTCAGTGGTCGACCGAAGAAGAAATCTTCAGGTGTCACTAAATTCGACATCAATGCTGCTCTTGCTGAGGAAGGTCCCGGTGCGAGTACATCGAACTACGTCGCGGGTAGCTCTGTAACCGTTACCGATGAAGCAGAGGCAATGGATGATATGATTTCGGATATGCAAAAAGAGCAGGCTTTCGAGCAAGAGTTGCAGGAAAAAGGACTGCGTAATATCATCCAAGGTATGCCCCGGGGTGGCGGACGAAGAACGACTGGAGGTCCACCTCGCCCTGTATCGAATGTTTCGGAACCGAAAGAACAACCAAATCCTAAGTCGCGCAAGACCCGAAAAACAAAGTCACAAGAAGAAACCACTGATGATATTGAAACCCCTGATCGAGATGTAGATTCCGAGGTCAATGACGATGGTGATTTCAGCGATTTCTCACTATGATTCATTGGGTATTGAGGGGCCACCTCGAACTGTCAGTTGATCAGGAACGAACTGAATGATGGCGGGCGTCATCAAACAAGGCTCACCATCGACTTGAATCCACATTGGAGGATCGTGAGGGGCATTGGTTGGCTGATCATTTTCGTCGACGTTACGCAATTCCAACCGATGGCCATCTTGTTGACTGACCATTCCCCATTTACCAATATGTGTACCTTTTTTCATCGGCCCAATAAATCTCAGCATTCTACCCTTGGAAAGGCCATTGGCGAGAACGATTGACATGGAATCATTGGTAACGCACATCCCTGGAGCAACACGGTAACCACCAGCAAACGTTTCAGTCATAGAGAGCAAAGTCAAACCACTCATATCGATTCGACCAATGACTTGATCCTCGACTTTGAGCCAGCCATCCTGCTTTTTCCAGCCGAGGATACTTTTGACACCCAGGTAAGTGTATTTTGCAATTCCACGAATATGCTTTCCTTGGCCCATGGTTTTTCGACGAGAGACATCACTAGTTGTGCCTCCATCTGATTCTAGGAATGCCCAACGACGAATCATGCAATCCTCCTCGGCTTCACCATCCCATTCTGTACTTACTGGTGAAGGATAATGTGGTAATCCAGGTGCGGGTGCCGCATCAATTCGCATTGCGCCAATCCTTCGATCAATTCCAGATTTCAGAAGTTTCACTGCCTCTTTTGTATTGCGAAGGGGGATTCCGTGGGCGCGAGCGTAATCGTTACCGCTACCCATGGGGATAATCCCTAACGTCATTGAAGAGCCGCGCAAACCACTAGCCACTTCGTTCATCGTACCGTCCCCGCCTACTGCGACGACTAAATCCAAATCATTGCGATTGCGAAGACTGTATGCCATCTCTGAGGCATGTCCGGTACGCTCCGTCCACATCACCTCACAATCCAATTCCAACTCCTCGATTTGAGCAGCGATTTTCGGCCAGCGCTTCTTCACTGTTCCATCACGGCCAGCGGGATTGACGATACATACAATGCGAACCATAACCAATGCAGAGAGGCTTTCAATCAAGAGGTTTTTCCGATAACAATTCCGAAAATAAACAACCGTAAATAACGGGTATCTACGCGTCTTCCGGAAACCATGGCCGAAGGGTGGTCCGACTTTGATGTCGCATGTATGCGAAGGGCCTTGGAATTGGCCGAATTGGGACGTGGACAAGTTTCCCCCAATCCTCCTGTGGGCTGTGTACTGGCAAATAATGGAGTGATTTTGTCTGAAGGGTGGCATGACCATCTGGGTGATTTACACGCGGAACAAGCTGCTATTGCTGATGCGGAAGCAAAGAGTGTGGCAACGGAAGATTGTGTTGCATACGTAACTCTGGAGCCTTGCAATCACTTCGGTCGTACGCCACCCTGTACCCAGGCATTACTTTGGGCGGGTGTTGGTGAGGTCGTAATTGCTGCAAGAGATCCCAATCCAACAGTTCGTGGTCAAGGAATCCAAGCACTAATCGATGCCGGGGTTCGTGTTCGTGTAGGATTATTGGAATCAGAGGCACAGCGGCAAATGCAGTCATTCATGCACTGGTGTACCTGTAAGAGACCATTGGTCACTCTGAAAGCGGCGATGGATACCAATGGAGTGGTAGATGGGGAAAGTCCGGGCCGTTTTACATCCGATACAAGTCTAGATGCTGCCCACAGAATGAGACGTCATTGCGATGCAATCTTGGTTGGTGTGAATACCATCATTCGCGACAACCCTTCACTTAATGTCCGTCGCATACCACTCGGAAAGAGTGAGCAACCACTCCGAGTAATTCTAGATCGAACCTTGCGAATTACAAACGAGGCTGCCGTACTTGTGGACGGAGGAGATACCATTGTTGTTCACACTCAACAAACTGACAGAGGAGTGATGTTACCTTCTGGTTCGGGTGGCGTCGATTTGTCTGCATTACTCGATCATCTGGGAGACAATGGAATACAAGAATTGCTGGTCGAAGGCGGGCCCATAGTGTGGGGTCAATTTATTGATGAGCAACTAGTTGACCGAGCAATTGTCATTCAAGCACCTACCGATCTGGGGAA
>MDTG01221000.1_pt1 | contig 12299 bp, 8 predicted proteins | sample 811421 | NCBI WGS metagenome assembly MDTG01 (sample SAMN05326645, study PRJNA326480) | marine metagenome | isolation source: seawater | place: Pacific Ocean: South East | collected 2011
CCTCAAAAGGTACAATGAAGGTAGAATCAAGATCTGGCATTTCTTCTGAAATGATTCAACTTGAACAAAATTTTATTATCCAGGATTATATTTCAGCTCAAGAAATTACTATTGATGCATATATCAATAGTAAGAAAAATTTCTTTACATGTATGCCCAGAACTAGAAATAAAGTTAAAGATGGAAAGTCTGTGGTTGGCCAAACGCTAAATGATAAAAAAATTTATGAAATTGCAAAATCTTTGCTAGAAAAATTAGATTATCAAGGAGCATGTAATATTCAATTATTTAATGATAATAACCTCAATATAATTGAGATAAACCCTAGAATGTCTGCAGGAGGATTGTTGTTGTCTTGTGAAGCTGGTTTAAATATTCCAGAATTAATGCTATTGGATTATTTTAATTATGATTTACCAGCTATAGGGATGCCATTAAAGCCTATTACCATGATTAGATATCTTGATGAAAAGTTTATACGATAATTATATTTTTGATTTTGACGGAACAATTGTTGACTTGCAAATAGATTGGGATAATTTCAGAACAGTCATAAATTCTCACTGTCAAAAACATAAGATTCCTAAAACAATGCCTTTACCAAAGAAAATAATTGAATTAGGAAAAATTTCATCAAAATTTTTAGATCTAGTTTATTTATTGGAAGTTAATAATGGAAATCCTAATTATAAGATCATTGAAAAAATTGCTTATTTTATTGATTCTCTAGACCAGCAAATATTTATCATTTCAAATAATCATTCAAAGACTATTCGTGATATTTTAATTAGAGAAAAACTTTTAAAAAATTGTAAGTTAATCATTGGCATTGATAAAGTAATGACTCCCAAGCCAAACCACGAACCTTTTAAATACATTCAATCTTTAATTAAAAATGGCAAATCACTATATATTGGAGACAAAGAAACAGATCAGCAGTTTGCCAATGCAGCTAAATTAGATTTTATTTTTGTTGATAACTTCTAACTTTTTTTACTTTGTTTTCATTACATATTTTTTTAACGTTTCATTTATAATAAGTTAATTCTTATAATTAATAGCTATCAATAAAACTCCTATAAAAATTATGAATGTTCCATTCGTTGATCTAAAAAAACAATATTTAAATATAAAAAATGAAATCGATGAGGCCATCAAGGATGTTATTGTAAATACATCTTTCATTGGTGGGACCCATGTTGATGATTTTTCATTGAACTTATCCAATCTACTTGGGGTTAAGCATTCTTTGCCAGTTGCTAATGGAACAGATGCTTTATATATTTCTTTAAAGATGCTTGGCCTAAGTCAAAATGATGAGGTTATTACCTCAGCCCACAGCTGGATTTCTTCATCTGAAGCGATTACTCAGGCTGGTGGAAATCCAGTTTTCGTTGATACTAATCAAAATTTTTGTATTGATACTGATTTGATTGAGGAAAGTATTAATGAAAATACAAGAGGAATTATTCCAGTCCATCTTTTTGGGCATGCAGCAAATATGGAAAAAATTTGCCAGATTGCAAAAAAATATAATTTATTTGTTGTAGAAGATTGTGCTCAAGCTATTCTTACAAAATGGGACAATCAATTCGTCGGGACATTTGGAGATGTGGGTACTATTAGTTTTTTTCCTGGAAAAAATCTAGGCGCTTATGGAGATGCAGGCGGGATAATAACTGCTAACGAAAATTTATTTCTTAAAATGAAAAGGTATGCAAATCATGGCTCACTGAGCAAACATATGCATGAAATTGAAGGGATTAATTCAAGACTAGATTCTTTGCAAGCTGCCATTCTCAATGTAAAGATAAAGTATATTGAAGAATGGGTGAAGAGAAGAAATGTAGCTGCCGATACCTATACTAATTTTTTATCTGAAATTGATGAGATTACTCTTCCTCTTACTGATGTCAGATGTGATCATACATTTCATTTGTATGTAATCAAAACAGATCAACGAGATAATCTTCAAAGCTACCTAAAAAATAAAGGAATTTCAAGCGGCATTCATTATCCAAGAGCATTACCTGAGCTCGATTGTTATAAATATCTAAATTTGGATTTATCTAAATATTCAAATGCGATATCTAATTGCTCATCAATTTTATCTCTTCCAATATATCCAGAAATAACTGTGGATCAGATTAAATTTGTTGCATCAAATATTAAAGATTTTTTTTCTAAAGAATTGTGAAAAAAAATATTCTTTATATTAGTTATCATTACCTACCTTCAAATTCTATTGGAGCAAATAGATCTTTTACTCAAGTATCCGCTCTAAGACTTCTGGGTAATAGAGTTAAATTAGTCCATGCATCAAATGATAATTCTAGATACATTACAAACAGTGATCACATTCCGCACGAAGACGATATATCTATTGAAATTGACAGAGGCACCATTAATACCCTTTATAATAAAGGCTCTTTTATCAAGTCTTTGATCATTAGATATTTTTCGTTTTTATTAAAATTCTACCAACATTTATACATGTTTTTCTTTGGAGATCAGCAAGATTGGGATACACCAGAAAATTTTGATAGAGTCGTAACTGATCTGAATGACTTTGAGCCTGATTTAATTATTTCCACATGCGGTCCAATTGAAAATCATTCTTTTGCTTCAAAATTTAAAGAATTATATAGCTGTTTTTGGGTAGCTGAATATAGAGACTCATGGTCATACAACCCTATGATATCAGGAACAGATCCATCAGATTTTGTTTCAGCTTTATGTAGATTAAGAGAAAGAAAGATTATACATACAGTAGACCTCATTCTAGCAGTTAGCCCAATTATTAAAAACTACTACGAACATTTTTTTAATAAAAAAACCTATCTAATTTTTTCAGGATGGATGGATTCTGAGAAAACTCTTCCAGAACCAGTTTTTACTTTCAAACATCCTGTTAAGAAAAATATCCTTCACTTAGGATCTATGTTACTTGGAAAAAGATCCCCAATTCCGTTAATTAACCTCTTTGAGAGAAATGCATTATTGCGAGAAAATTATAATATGCATTTCATTGGCAGAGATACAAATCTTTTTAAATCTCACCTCGAAAATACATCATACGCAAAATCATCAATTTTTCTAGAAAATGAAATTAGTTTTATGCAGTCTAGAGCTGAAGGAACGAATGCAGATTTTTTGCTTTTACTTATGATGGATCATCCTGGTGAGCAACACGTTGTTACTGGTAAAATATATGAATACATATTTCTTCAGAAACCAATAATTATAATTGACTCTCAAAGCTCAGAGGCTTCAAAGATTGTTAGTAAATACAATCTTGGCTACATATGCAAATCCATAGATGATTTCGAGGATTTGCTAATTTCACTTTGCAAAGATTATGATGTATTGAAGCCATCAATCGAAGTTAGAAATCAATTCAACGTATTACATACCATTGAAAAATTTATGAGACATCTTGATCAATTTTCAAGCAAACAACATTAGGCGTAGTTATGCATGCTTTCAGTATAGAGAATTTCAAAAAATATAAGATTGAGATTCTGTTTGGTTTCGCTTTGGCAATTATTTTATTTGATCGATTTAGATTTGGAGGCAGGATTGGGCTGGGCGAGGTTCTGCTTGCCGCTGTTGCCTACATTTCTTTTCTTATAATTATGTTAAATTTCTCAAAAATTAGGATTGATAACATAGGCATTAAGTACTCATTGTTATTGAATTTGTTTCTTTTGCTTTGCATGATCCCTAATACAATTTGGAGTACCTTATATTCTGATTACTCCGGCTCATCGATTCTTGAACTTTTTGCATATACGAGTTGCTTTGTGTTCCTTTTAACAATTTCATTATTGCGTCTCAATCATAATGTTATTGGAGCTGTTGCTGTTTTTGTTTCAGTTTCTTTGAGCTATGCATTTCTTGGAAATACAGAGGCCTGGTATGGCGACGTCAGATTCTCAGGCGGTTCAAATAATCCAAATAGGTTAGCAATATATTTGCTTTCAAGTGTAGTAATTATTTCTCAGCTTCAAATCCGCTCAGTTCAAAAATTTATTCTTTTTGCTATTATTTCTTTATTGATCTTAATCACTCTTTCTGACGCTGCAAGATTAGGCTTTATTGCTATGTTTCTATCATTTATCTTTTTGTCTGGTTATAGGTCTAGATACATTTTACCTATTTATCTTTGCATTGCTTTTTTGCTAACAGTCTTTATATCAATCAATTTTAATGCCTTATATCTGCTAGCTATTGATTTATGGTACGCCGCATCCAATTCAAATATGCGTTTTAATTTGATCGTTAATGGTATTCAGGCATGGACTGAACACCCCTTAACTATTTTAATAGGTCATGGTTCGGGAGCATTTTCAGGATATCTTGGTCCTTATGAGGGGTGGGAGTCCCATTCAAATATAGTTGATATTTTATCAATAGGTGGCATTGTTGGATTTTCTCTTTTTTATATTCCTATTATTTACTCAATTTTTCATTTTCATAAAGGAAATAATCACTTTGCTGCATCTGCCTTAATAGGCTTAGTAATTTTTTCATTCTTTGCATTTATTGCCAGACATCCAATTATCTGGTTTGCAATTTACATTTCTTTAATGAATTCCTCAACTCTAACCACAAATGCTAAAAGATAATCTGATTGCGAAATGTGCGGTATAGCTGGATTAATACACAGAGATTCAGTGGATGCTTCTAAGCTAAATTCTGAACTTTATTTGATGCTTGATCAGATCATACATAGAGGACCAGATGGTCATGATGCTTGGGTCCATCCAAGTCACCAATTTGGATTTGCTCACAGAAGACTTGCAATCTTAGACCTATCTGATAATGGTAGTCAGCCTATGCAATCTTTTTCTAGAAATTTTACTATTTCATATAACGGTGAAATATATAATCATCTTGAATTACGAAAAGAGCTTGGCATACCTTCAGATTCATGGAGAGGTCAGTCTGATACTGAAACACTTTTAGCCTGTATTGAAAGATGGGGCTTACTCAACACCTTGAAAAAAGTGCATGGTATGTTTGCTTTTGCTCTTTGGGATGAAGTAAAACAGAAGGTATTCTTATGTCGAGATAGGTTTGGAGAAAAGCCTTTGTATTATGGCTGGGCGTCAGATAGCAAGAAACAGTTTCTATTCTCGTCTGAATTACCGGCACTCAAGTCTGTTTCACAATTTGATCAAAGATTAAATATTAAATACTTAGATAGATTTTTAAAGACAAATAATTTTGGAGGTGATCAGACAATCTATGATCAGATCTTCAAGGTTCTTCCTGGAACTTATATTGAATTTAATCTGTCTTCTATGGATTTCATATCCAAGCGTTATTGGTCTTCGTATGAGCAAGCTCAAAAAGCTAAAAATAATTTATTTGATGGAACTTATAATGAAGCAGTTAGTGAGCTAGATGCTTTACTTCAAAAAGTTATTTCAGATCAAATGATTTCAGATGTTCCTCTTGGTTGTTTTTTATCAGGAGGTCTTGATTCATCGCTTGTTGCAAGCATAATGGCCTCACAATCTTCAGCGCCTATCAATACATTTTCTATAGGTCAGTCAGGAAAGGGCAATGAGGCCGAAAAAGCAAAGATGATTGCTCATTCCATTGGTGCAAATCACACTGAGCAATATGTAGATTCAGAATCTGTAATAAAGTTAATACCAGATATATTCAACTTTTACGGTGAGCCATTTGCAGACTCGTCCCAGATCCCAACATATCTAGTATCAAAATTAGCAAAAAATAAAGTAACAGTTGCCTTATCTGGCGATGCGGGCGATGAAGTTTTTGGGGGATATAATAGATATGAATACGCTCAACAGTTTTGGCCACTCATTAGAACTATTCCAATATCTATTCGTTCTTTGATATCAACATATGGTTCAAATTTCCTTCCTATCGTAATGCGGGTCATACATTTTGCTAGCATGGATAATAAATGGGAAAATATTGATTTAAAACTTCAAAAAATACTTCAATCTATTGGTTCTAGTGATATTGAAAAATTATATAATTCATTGTTAGCACCTAGTCATTCCCTTATCAATAAAGAACTTATTAGTGAGGGATTTAAAATAAATCCAAATCCAGTTTTAAAAGATTGTAACTTTAAAGATTTTGAAAAAATGATGATTGCTGATTCTGAGAGTTATCTAAGTGACGATATTCTAGTAAAAGTTGATAGAGCAGCAATGAAAAATAGTCTCGAAACAAGAGTACCATTTTTAGATCATCGTGTATTCAATTTTATGTGGAGTTTGCCATCAGAATTCAAAATACGTAAAGGCGCAACTAAGATTATCTCAAGATCTATTTTATCTAAATATATTGAAAAAGATTTATATAATCAGCCCAAAACTGGTTTTGGTCTCCCTATAGGTGAGTGGCTAACTGGACCATTGCAATCATTTGCTTCAAATATATTATTTGAAAGCTCATTGAATCGACTTGACGTCATAAATCCTGATGAAGTAAAAAAATTATGGATAAATCATCTTGAAAAGAAATCTGATAACTCATCTCAGATTTGGAGTCTTATTGCATTGGGAGTTTGGCTTGAGAATAATAAGGTTTGCTTGTGAATTTTGTTATTCTTTCAAATTCTAGTGAATCAATTCTAAATTTTAGAAAAGAATTAATTCTAGAGATTCAAGAGAAAGGCTTTGATATATACGTTATTGCGCCAAATATTTCATCATCTCATATCCTTTTAAGATTTTTAGAAACCCATAAAATTAATTTCTTTGAGCTAGCGATCAGTAGATCATCAATGAATTTAATATCTGAGGCATTATATTTTTTTAAGCTAATTTTTTTATTAGCCAAAATTAAACCGAAAGGAATTTTAACATACACAATTAAACCTAATTTATATGGAATGATCGCAGCTTTCATATTGAGAATAAATGGAAAGTTCGCAATGGTCACTGGACTGGGATACTTGTTCAGATCTCAGTTAAAGGGCTCAGCAGTGAAGATTCTTCAATTTCTTTATGGAGCTGCGCTTCGACGAGCAGACACTGTCTTTTTTCAAAACACTGATGATTTAAATACATTAATTGACTTAAATATTATTTCTGAGAAGACAAATGCAGTATGCATAAATGGATCAGGAGTAAATATTGATTTTTTTGATTCAGAGGAATTTCCAGATACAGAGAATATAATCTTTCTGATGATTGGAAGGCTATTAATTTCGAAGGGCATCAATGAGTATGTTCAAGCTTCAATTAAAATTAATAAATTATATCCAGACATTCAATTCAACTTACTTGGATGGATCGATGATAATCCAGATTGCATTTCTGCACTAGATTATGAATTAATCAAAGAATGTGATCACTTAACATTAATATCAAAATTAAATGATGTTCGGCCAATTATTAAAAATTCTCATGTTTTTGTTTTACCTTCTTATCATGAAGGTTTACCAAGAAGTGTTATTGAGGCAATGGCTATGGGTAGGCCAATTATTACAACTGATGCGCCTGGTTGTAGAGACACAGTCATTAACTCGTTTAACGGATATCTTGTTCAAAAGAAGAGTGTTCATGAATTAGCTAATGCGATGATGACTTTCATCAAAAATCCAGATAGTATTTTTGAAATGGGTAAAAATTCTAGATCACTTGCTGCAGATAAATTTGATGTAAAAAAAGTCAATAAAAAAATGATTAGTGAAATGGAGATTTTTCTTCATAAATAAACTAAATTCTTGAAGATCACATATAATGTAGTTAAATTTAACTAAATTTTTTAATCATGCGTGCGTTTAAATTAAAATTATCTCAAATATTTTTACTAGCTATTTTTTTCTCTGCAAATATTGTCCTAGGTCAGACCTTAAATGAAAATTATCTTCAAAGCTTGCCTCCAGAGATCCAAGCTGACGTATTAAAAAATATTGCAGAAGAAACAAACAATAATCCCGAATTATATCGTGGGCCTAAAACGACCGTTCTGCAACTTAATTCTCAGCTCGAACAGATTAAATTTCAGTTACTAGAAATTGAAAATGAATTAGACCTCTCGCAAAAAGAAAGTGGAGCTTTAGAAGAGTTTGGGTCCAAATTTTTTAAAAGCTTTCAATCTTCTTTTTCTCCATTATCTCTACCAAATTTGACAGACGATTATCTTATTGGTGTAGGTGACATTTTTAATGTTACTTTAATTGGCCAAGTAAATGCTGAACTCGCAGATGTTCCCGTTGCCAAGGATGGATCTCTTACAATTGCTAAGCTAGGCAAATACATTATTTCAGGCTTGTCTCTTGGTGAAGCATCAAAATTTATTCAAAGCAAAGTTGATCAAAAGATTGTTGGCCAAGAGGTCTTTTTATCTTTAAATAATCTTAGGGATATCAACATATTGGTTATTGGAAATGTTGAGTTTCCTGGGATGTATACAGTTTCAGCAAATTCAAATATTTTATCTGTTTTGGATTTTGCTGGAGGTCCTTCTTCAAGCGGATCTATGAGATCAATATTATTGAAGAGAGATGGTAATGTTATTCAAGAATTTGACCTATATGAGGTTTTTGTAAACGGAAATTTTTCCTCATCAACTCAGCTGAGAGCTGGTGACGTAATCTTAGTATCATCGAAAGGCGATCAAGTTGCTGTTTCTGGCGGCGTTACCCGTCCAGCCATTTATGAAATTAAGCCAAAAAATACTCTAAAAGATGCATTGCATTTTGCTGGGGGTATTTCACCAGCTGGCATTGCAGAAAAAATTTTAATTGAAAGAAAGAGTAATAATTCATTATCTGAATTTAGCATAGCTTCAAATGAGGCGGATACGTTTGAACTCAAAAATGGCGATAGCATAAAAATTAATTTTTTTAGACCTGTTAATTTAGCTCAAGCCTCAGTTGAATTAAAAGGCGAGATTAAAAATCCAGGAATTTATCCAATTTCTCCAATGGAAACCCTTTCATCTGTAATTGAAAGAGCTGGAGGATATAAAGATGCTGCCTATCCATTGGGTGGATCTATTTACAGAGAAAGTACTAAAAAAATCGAAAAATATATAAATGAGAAACTTTACCAGGATATGATAGCATTTTTGGCCTCTGCTGCTAATTCATCATCTGTGGCAGCAAGTGGCGCACTTCCATTGATATTATCTGAATTTAAAAATTCAAATCCAGTTGGTCGAATTACTGCAACCTTTAATCTCGATGTTTTAAGAGAAGATCCCCGTTTAGATATTCAACTGGTCTCTGGGGATGTAATTAATATTCCGCCGTATTCACCTGAGGTTTTTGTTCTAGGTGAAGTCTTAAACGGAGGCTCCAAGTATTACAAGCCTGAATTAGACCCGTCTGACTATATTAGTTTAGCAGGAGGTCATGGCAGATTTGCAGACTTGAAAAAGATTATAGTTATCTCTCCAAATGGAGACACATATTTACATACTTCGGGACTTAACTTCCTTCGAGATACAGGCAAGAAAGGTTTGTATCCTGGATCAATTATTTATATACCGCGCCAAATTGGTAAATTAGATGGAATAAATTATGCGGCTAGTATTGCTCCTATATTTAGTAATCTGGCTTTATCTCTTGCTTCGCTCAATGCAATTAATGATTAAGTAAATAGTTTATAAACTTTAGATGAATAATCTTTTAAAGAATTGTATCTTTTGTATTGTAATTACCTCAAGTTTACAGCTAAAGAGCGCTTATTTAGATTATATATTTCCATCTAAAGTTCCTGATTTTTCAAATTATGGTACCTTGGGTTTAATCCAAATGCCTACGGCCAGGTTCGCAGAGGAGGGTACTTTGGCGTTCAGTTGGAGTCATAATGATCCCTATCTGAGGGGTTCAATAGTTGCATATCCCTTTAGCTGGTTTGAAGCTTCCTATCAGTATGCAGACATTAACAATGCTTTATACAGTACTTCGAGTGCATTCAGTGGCTCGCAATCACTCAAAGATAAGAGTTTTGATGCTAAGTTTAAATTATTTTCAGAAACGAATTATTTACCTCAAATTGCTCTTGGATTAAGAGATTTGGCTGGAACAAGTGTTTTTTCAGCTGAATATGTTAGCGCATCAAAGTTGATAAATAACTTTGATTTTACTTTTGGAATAGGGTGGGGCAACCTAAATGCGAATAAGATCAAAAATCCTCTAACATACATTTCAGATGAATTTAAAACAAGAACTGGTGCTTTATCAGGCGGAGGTCAATTCTCAACGGGCTCATATTTTAGTGGAGATGCTGGTTATTTCGGCGGTGTTGAATATTTTATTCCTAAATTTTATGGTGCAAGAATCAAATTTGAAATTGATGGTACCAATTATATAACTGAAGGACCTTTGCCGTTGAAGCAAGATAAAAAATTTAACTTGAGTTATGTTCATCCCGTTACAAAAAATCTCTTCCTTAAAGCTTCATATATTAAAGGAAATACTTTTAGCTTTGGGTTTTCTTATAGAGCTCCATTAGGTAGAAAAAATCCATACTTCCCTAAACAAGATAAGATGGCATCGCTTGAAAATTCAGAAATTATCAAAGGAATTACTTCAAAATCAGACCTAAATTTATATAGAGCATCATTATTATATATGGGTCAAAAAAAACTTTACGTCCAATCTGCAAATATCAAAGATAATGTATTAAAAGTTGCTTATGGACAGTCTCAATATAGAGTGCAAACTATTGCGGCAGGACGAGCTTTAAGAGTATTAGATGATATAGCTCCAGATAAAGTTACAAAAATAGAGGTCTCTGAGATTAATGGTGGTATGGGGATGTATTCTATCTCTGTTCCAAGGAGTTCAATTAAAAGAAGCAAAATCCATAATGACCCAGCATTGATCTCCATGACAGCGTCAGTTAATTCGGTGTTATATGATAAGGATGAGTATATATTTAAACCTGAGATAAAGTACCCAAAGTTCTTTTATCACATAGGTCCTGATATTAAATCTCAGATTGGAGGACCTGATGGATTTTATTTTGGTGATCTAAGGATTTCTGCGCACTCTGAGCTACTTTTAAACAGCGATCTTTCATTGATAACAGTTCTTAGTCAGGGGGTTACTAATAACTTTAGTGCATTGAAATTACCTTCAGACAGTGTTTTGCCTCACGTTAGAACAGATATTGTTGATTATTTAAAAGAGGGCGCTGGTTTTACAGTAAGGAGAATGCAGCTCAATTATTTTAAAAATCCAGCACATGACCTATATTTTAAGTTTTCTGCTGGAATCTTTGAGTCCATGTTTGCTGGTTATGGATTTGAGGCACTATATAGGCCTTTCTCTAAAAATTATGGTATTGGTGTTGACGCCTGGAGAGTTAGACAGAGAGCATTTGATCAGATGTTTGATTTTAGGGACTATGAAACATCAACTGGCCATATAACATTATATTATCGTGAGCCTAATTCAAATGTTTTATTTAAGTTGATCGGTGGAAAGTATCTTGCTCAAGATTCTGGAATCACAATAGACTTATCAAGAAAATTTTACAGCGGATTTCGAATTGGAGTTTTTGCATCTAGGACTGATATCAGTAAAGCTGAATTCGGTGAAGGATCTTTCGATAAAGGATTTTATTGGTGGCTGCCTGTTGACTTATTTTTTGGAGACTATAGAAAGCAAAGTACTGGTTGGGGCCTTAGACCATTAACCAGAGATGGTGCGCAAAGATTAGTACAAGGATATCCTCTTTGGGGCGTTACTGACTATGCAGATAAAGAAGCAATAACTTCTCATTGGAACGATTTATATGATTAAAAAAATTTTATTTAGCATATTAATACTTCAAAGTTGTGCTACGGCCTACGACGAGATTTTTGTGTTGATCAAAAATCAAACGATTGGTTATCCAAACCAAGAAGTTACCATGGATGCTTTTCAAGAAGCAAAGTTTAGCTTCATGACTGTGAGGGTTGGCAGAAATCCAAAAATTAAGTTAGTCCTAAGCTCAGTTAATGATGGTGTCTATGAGTGGGTATCATCTGACATGCACACTATTCACACCTATCAAGGATTAATTATTAAAACTACTGGGCTTCCACATAATATTCACTTAAGACAATTTAGAAAATTTAATCCTATGTTATTAAAGAATCATAACCTAATTGCCGAATTTGATAAGCCCATGTTGGCTGGCACTCCCCTAATTTTAAGTTTTGCATCAAAGAAAAATAAAAGTAATACAAATATATATTCAGACATTGATTCTTATACATATGATCGAGTGATTGATTCAATAGGATGGAAAGCTAAAGATGAATATTGGCTATCTGGAGGAATGATTATTTTTGCTAGGCAAAACATA
>MDTG01233838.1_pt1 | contig 12298 bp, 7 predicted proteins | sample 811421 | NCBI WGS metagenome assembly MDTG01 (sample SAMN05326645, study PRJNA326480) | marine metagenome | isolation source: seawater | place: Pacific Ocean: South East | collected 2011
AATACAAAAAAACTATTTGATTTAGATAAAATTTCTAATCTGACAGATAAGAATTTAGATATTCATCTGATGATAGAAAACCCTTTAGATTCAATTGATGAATATATTAATATAAATCCATATCTAATTTCATTTCATATTGAAAATAATGACAAAATATTAAAATGTATTAATAAAATTAAATCTAAGGGAATTAATGTCGGTATTGCAATTAATCCTAATACCAATTTAAATTTATTAAAACCGTATTTAAAATATATTGATTTAGTTCTGGTGATGTCGGTTTTTCCTGGTAAGGGTGGGCAAAAATTTATTGATTCAACATTTGAAAGAATACAAAAATTAAATTATTTAAAAGATGATTATGATATTAAAATATCTGTTGATGGAGGAGTTAATAACAGTAATTCTAAAAAGCTTTTAGAGTTAGGTTCAGACATTTTAGTTTCTGGTAGTTTTTTAATGAAAAATTCTAATATTTTAACCGCCTATAAATCACTCTTAAATCACTAAATATTGTCTTTTTTTGGTATAAAATTGAGTATATTTGTACACATAAATTATTCTATTTAATATTCAATGATTGAAGATAAAAACCAAAACATTATTCCAATAAATATAGAGGAAGAAATGAAAGGTGCATACATCGACTATTCGATGTCAGTTATTGTGTCTAGAGCTTTACCCGATGTAAGAGATGGACTTAAACCTGTTCATAGAAGAGTTCTTTATGGAATGCTTGAAATGGGTGTTAATTATAATAAGAGTTTTAAAAAATCAGGTAGGATAGTAGGAGATGTAATGGGTAAATACCATCCTCATGGTGACTCCTCAGTTTATGAAACCATGGTTAGAATGGCTCAGCCCTGGTCATTAAGATATATACTAGTTGATGGGCAAGGTAACTTTGGTTCTGTTGATGGTGATTCACCTGCGGCAATGAGATATACAGAAGCAAAACTTAAAAGAATATCTGATGAATTACTGTCTGATATAAATAAAGACACTGTCGATTTTCAGCCAAATTACGATGATACTCTAAATGAACCGACAGTTCTGCCATCTAAATTCCCAAATTTATTAGTTAATGGTTCGAGTGGTATTGCTGTAGGAATGGCAACAAATATGGCACCACATAATTTAACTGAAGTTATTGATGGTACTATTCATTATATAAATAATAATGATTGTTCTATTAATGAACTGATGGAATTTATTAAAGCACCAGACTTTCCAACTGGCGGTATAATTTATGGTTATCAAGGAGTTAAATCTGCATTCGAAACTGGAAAAGGTAGAGTAGTAATACGAGCTAAAGCATCAATTGAAATTAATGATAATGAAAAAGATCAAATTATTGTATCAGAAATTCCTTATATGGTTAATAAAGCTTCAATGATTGAAAAAACAGCTCAACTTATAAATGAAAAGAAAATTGAAGGCATTAGTGACATAAGAGATGAATCTGACAGAAATGGTTTAAGAATTATATATGATTTAAAAAGAGATGCTATACCTAACGTTGTATTAAATAATCTTTATAAATATACACAACTTCAATCATCATTTGGAGTAAATAATGTTGCACTTGTTAAAGGAAGACCAAAAACATTAAATCTTAAAGAATTAATAGAAAATTATGTTATTCATAGACATGAGGTAGTTACTAGAAGAACAGAATACGAATTAAAAGAAGCTGAAAAAAGATCACATATTCTTCAAGGATATATAATTGCTCTAGATAATATTGATGATGTAATTGAACTAATTAAAAAATCTAAAAGCCCTGAAGAAGCCAGAAATGGTTTAATATCTAAATATAAGCTTTCTGAAATACAATCTAAAGCTATTTTAGAAATGAGATTACAGAAAATTACTGGTCTTGAAAGAGAAAAAGTTATAAAAGAAAATGAAGAGCTAAATAAATTAATAGAAAGCCTTAAAGCTATTTTAGCTGATAAGTCTAAAAGGATGGATATAATTAAGGATGAGTTGATTGAAGTTAAAGAAAGATACGGTGATGAGAGAAGATCAGAAATTGAACACTCTGCTGCTGAATTTACTGTAGAAGACATGATACCTGATGAAGATATGGTAATCACATTTTCGCACCAAGGTTATGTAAAAAGAACATCTCTAGATGAGTACAGAACTCAAAGTAGGGGGGGAGTTGGAGCAAAAGGGGTTAAAACAAAAGACGATGATTTTAATGAGCATCTTTTTATAGCATCAACACATAACTATCTACTAATTTTTACTGAATTTGGTAAAGTTTTTTGGAAAAAAGTATGGGAAATACCTGAAGGATCTAAAGTTTCAAAAGGTAGAGCAGTTCAAAATTTAATTAATATAGAAACTGGAGATACGATAAGATCTGTAATTAATATTAATAATTTATCAGATGAAGATTATTTAAATAATAATTATTTAGTTATGTGTACGGAAGGAGGTACTGTTAAGAAAACTAAATTGGAGGCATATTCTAGACCAAGGGTAAATGGTATTAATGCAATAACTATAAAGGAAAATGATAGGCTCTTAGATGTTAAATTAACAAACGGGGATAATCAAATTATTATTGCTAAAAAATCTGGGAAAGCTATTAATTTTCATGAAAGTAACGTAAGACCTATGGGACGAACAGCGTCTGGTGTTAGGGGAGTTAAACTTGAAAATGAAAATGATAGAGTAATTGGAATGATCTGTGTTTCTAGAGAGGACTCAGATTTATTAGTAGTTTCAAAAAATGGATATGGAAAAAGATCATCAATAAACGATTATAGAATTACAAAAAGAGGTGGAAAAGGAGTAATGACACTAAAAATTACTGAAAAAACTGGAAATTTAGTTTCAATAAAAGAAGTAAAAACAAATGATCAGTTGATGATAATAAATAAATCAGGAATTACTATAAGAACATCAATCACTGATGAGAATATAAGAGTTATGGGTAGAGCAACACAAGGAGTGAAATTAATTAAACTATCTGATCAAGATGAAATTTCGTCAGTTGCTAAGATTGAGAACCTAGGAGAAGAAGAAGAATAATTTATTTAAGTTTGTATTTATAAAGTATTTAAAAATGAAAAAAATATTATTACATATACTATTAATTCTATTTGTATTTGATGCATATTCTCAATATAAAGGAAATCCAAATAAGGCTAAAGCAACACTTGATAAACTTGAATTGAAAACTGATATAGATGAAATAAGAGAACTTCTGACAGTGGCTAAGGGTGAAGTTGACGCGGCAATTGAAAATGTGAAACAAAATGGAAAAGCAAATACATGGTTGATCAGAGGTGATGTTTATGCAGAAATTGCTAAAACTCTACCAGAATTAGATTCAGAAGCAATAGAGAAGTCTCTAGAGGCTTATGATAAAATAGGTTCAGAAATTACAACAAAAGATATCAATATAATTAAAAATGTAAATATTGGAAGACAAAACCTATCTACTCACTTTATAAACAAAGCTATAGTAGCCTTACAAGGTTCTGGTGAACCAAACTATGAAAGTGCTTATGATGCATTTAATTTATCACTTAAAGTTAATCCAAAAGATACATTAGGCTTATTGTATGGTGGTTTTGTATCGGAACAATTAAATAAATTTGATGAAGCGTTAAACTTTTATAAAAAACTCATGGAAATGAATGTTTTAAATACTAAAAATTCAAATACTATATATCAAAATTCAGTTAATATATTATATCAAAACTGTGATAAATTTGATGAGTGTGATTCATTTAAAAGAGCATCTGAATTAATTAATAAAGCAAAAACATTATTTCCTGAAAATAATTATTATCCATCTGTTGAAATAAATATAGCAATGAGATTAGATAGAGTAGATGAAGCTAGAATGAAAATTGACGATAGATTAAGTCAAGATCCAAATAACCCTAATTTACATTTTAATAGGGCAGTACTTTATTACAATTTAGGTTTAGCTATAACTGAAAATGCTAACTTAGATCAAAATGAAAAACTTGATACTCTTGATAATGTTTTTAAAACATCAATTGAATCATATAAAACAACTTTACAATTAGACCCATCAAATAATAGAGCATTGCTATATCTATTAGATGCATATAAGGCTAATGCAAAACCTTACTATGATTTAGAAAGAAACCTTGATTTTTTAGCTTTAAAAAATAAATATCAAGCAGAATCTGATAGATTAAAAAATGAGGGAAATGAAAGAATTTCTGATGCAAAAGATTATGCTATTTCTTATATTGAATTAAAAGGTGAGGATATTTCAGATGAAGATATTGCAACAATTTATCCTATTTTTTCAATTTTAAATGATAATGATAACTTAATTAACATACTAAATATTTCTATTTCAAGAGACAATACTAATCTTGAGTATTTAGAAGTATTAAGAAGCGCATATATGGGTAAAAAAGATTATGAAAATGCTGAGAGAATCTATCAAATGATATTAGAAATTCAGTAATTATTCATTTTTTAAAAATCTTTTTATCTCTTTAGAATAATCAATTAATAAATCATTAGGAATAGGTAATAACAAATTGTATTGTGTTATGTACCACTTATTATTTTTTTTAATTAAGACTCCAGTTCCTCTAAATATTCCATATTTTTCATTTTCTAATTCTTCATCAAACCAAGCGGTTTTACCATTTATATAAATATTTCTTTTAATTGGTATATAAGTCCATCCAGTACCGCTATTAAATCTATTTAAAGCGTATTTACTAAATTCATCAATATGCCATCTTTCTTTTGCATCAGTTCCATAGAAAATCGCATTATCATCAAATAAACTTAAATATTTCTTTCCATCTGCTTTACTTGCATATATATGAAGGTTATTTAGAGTCTTATCTATTAATTGTTTATTCTCCTTATTTTGAAATACTATTAATATACTAATTAAAATGTAAACCATATCCTATTTAACATAATATAAATTATATAACAATTATTAATTTATATAAATTTCTTTTGATAAATTATTTATTGATATTTTAAATCTTCCTTCTTCTAAGACTTCCATATTGTCGTTATTATAAAAAGAAAGCTCAGAAACTGGTACATTAAAAAATATTTTTTTTCTCTCACCTGATTTTATTAATATCTTTTTAAAATCTCTTAAACGTTTTATATCAGGTGTAATAGAAGCATATAAGTCTGATGAATATAGTTGAATAGTTTCATATCCATCAATATCACTATCATTTGTAACTAATACTTCAACATTTAATGTATCAGAACTAGATAATGTATCTTCGGTTATTAAAAAGTTTGAATATTCAAAATCAGAATAACTCAGACCAAATCCAAAATCATACAGATTATTAACCTCACCAACATAATTATATGCTCCTTGAGCATTATTTTGAACTTCTGAAGGTTTATAATAATAAGGTAATAATGAATTAGGATATAAAGGATAGGTGTACGGTAATTTTCCTGATGGATTAACTTTACCTGATAAAATATCTGCAAGCGCATCAGCTCCAAAGTTTCCAGGTAAATAAACATTAACCACAGCATTCATAAGTGGCTCAATATCAGAGATTAACCTTGGTCTACCTAAATTTAAAATTAAAATAATAGGCTTTCCTGTTTTAGATAATTCAATAGCTAATTTTCTTTGTAAATGATGAATATTTAAATCATTTAAATCACCTGGCTTTTCTGTATATGTATTTTCTCCTAAACAAAGTATAATATAATCTGATTTTCTACCCTCTTTAACAGCCTCTCCAATATTTTCTTCAATCATGTCATAATAATTACCATTTTTATTGTAAGAAACGCCTGACACATATTTAACATTATTTCTACCATAAGTATCTCTGACAGATTCAAAAATCGTATTGTAATCTCCCGCAAATCTATCTACAAGGTCTCCTTGCCAAGAATACGACCATGCTCCATTTAAAGTTCTCATATTATTTCCATTAGGCCCTACTACTAAAATTTTGGGATTACCTGTAATTGGAAGAATATCTTCATTGTTTTTAAGTAAAGTAATAGACTCAGATGCTGCCTTATAAGCTAATTGATGGTGTTTTTTGGATCCAAAATCTTCATAATCCTTATAGTTTGTTACTGGATTTTTGAATAAGTCTAATTCAAACTTAAGTTTTAAAATTCTTTTAACTGCATCATCAATTCTTCCCATGCTAACCTCCCCTTCTTCTACAAGTGATATAAGATTTTTAACAAAATGTTCATATTCATAAGGAACCATTGACATATCAATTCCAGCATTTATTGCAATCTTTATAGCTTCTTTTTGATTTTTAGCTACTTTATCCCTATCATGTAATTTTCTTATATCCTCCCAATCAGTTAAAATAACACCTTCAAATCCTAATTTATTTCTCAAAACATTAATCATTATATTGTAATCCGCATGAACTGGAACTCCATTTATTAATCCTGAGTTTATCATTATAGTCTTTGCACCAGCTTCAATAGCCTTCTTAAAAGGCTCAATATGATATTCACTTAGAACATTATCTGGTATATATGCAGGAGTTCTATCTTTTCCTGATATAGTTGCGTGATATCCAACAAAATGTTTCATACATGCTGCTACATTAAACTTATTTGATATATCATTATCTAAACCCTGATATCCTTTAATCATTTCTACTCCAAATCTTTCAACAAGTAGAGGATCCTCTCCAAAAGATTCAAACTGTCTTGAAAACCTAGGGTCTATACCTAAATCAAGAACTGGTGAAAAATTCCATGGAATACCTGATGCTCTTGTTTCATATGCACATATTAAAGCCATATTATAAGCATTTTCAGGATTCCAACTTGCGGCTGTAGTTATTTGTTGAGGAAACATTGTAGCACCATCAGTATAAGTAGTTCCGTGAATTGCATCAATACCATAAATAACAGGTATAGCTAAAGGATTTTTACCCATAGAGATCTCTTGAATTTTTGAAATATTTTCAAACCAAACACTAGGTTTTTGTGCGGTATTATTAATAGTATTTAAAACAGAACCAACTTTAAAATCAACTAATGCTTTATTTGCTTTCTTTTCATCAATTTCCATTGGAAAAGATGACGCCCACTTTGTTGGACCTTTAGCAATAACAGTTAAATTAATTTGAGTCATCTGCCCCACTTTCTCTCTTAAAGTCATTTTTGAAATAAGTTCATCAACTTTTATATCGATGTCTGATTTTAAGTTTTGATTTGTACAAGAAAATATAAATATTAATAGAATTAGATATCTCATCTACATTAGTTTACTAGTTAAAAAAAGAAATGTAATTTAATCAGATATTTTCCAAAATGCTATACCTCCAGCCTGTTTACCAACTTCAACTGAAGAGATTAAATTAAAGGTTTCAAGACTTATTACATCTACTATTCCAGGTTCACCACCAATACCCTCAACTGATACAAAAGCATACTTACTATCTGGTGAAATTGCTATTCCATGCGATACAGATGTTGTATTTTTAATTGTTTTGATAATTTTTTTATCATTTAAATCTAAGAGTGCAGTACTACCCTCTCCTTTTAATGTAATTACTAACAGATTACCATTTGGAGTAATTTCTACATTATATGGTCCTTTTCCTGTTTTAATTCTCTCAGAAACTTTCCATGTATCAAGATTAACTTCAATAATTTCATCTGAACCATTTCCAGCGATATAAGCGTAATTTAAATTTGGATGAGGGATCACCCAAGTTGGCTTAACATTTGAATGTTTCATCATAGAATGTGATGAATGATCCATATTATTGTGATGTTTCATATGGTTATCCATCTGATCTAGATCTAATTTTCTATTAACTTCCATTGAAATACCATCTATCTCGAATAATTCACCAGACATCATAGCTACAGAATACTGTAATAATCCATCTGGGGATAATCTTGATCCATGAGGCATTGTACCAGTTTGAATTTGCTTTATTTCAATCATTAATTCAGGGTCAACAACAGACACTGTACTAGGTTTCATATCTCCATGTAGATTAAAATTAACACAGTACAAAAGTCCAGTTGAAGGTGAAACCTGCATAGTAGCTGGAAATAACCCCAAGTTTGTTTTTGAAATTGGATTATTAGTTTCTGTGGAATACTTAACTAATGATCCATACGGACTTCCATGAGCTAAAGATAAGTACCAATAATCACCTGATGGGTCAATAGTTATACCATGAGGCCCCTCAATTTCAGTAGGCATAATACCAACATCAATTCTTTCTACTTCCTTTATAGATTCTCCATCAAATTTCAATAAAGAAACAACATCATCTGATTCTGCAGCTACATACAGATAATAACTTTTATCTGCTTTAATTTGATTTGATATTAAAAACAAAAAAATAAATAATAACCTAATCACAATTTTAATTTAGATACTGATTAACCTTTGAATTATCTGGTTTAATTGGCATAACTTTTGCTGCCCCTAAACCTGCATTCCAATCAGAATAAAAAACATATCCTTTATATAATTGCGCCCCCCATGCCATAGTTGCAAATGGTATATAGCTATCTTTATTTCCAGTTAAAATATAACCTATTTCTCTACCCTGTTTATAAAGATCACCCATAAGATCGCCACTTATGTCAACTATTCTAATTCCACCTGAATACATTGCAACATATAAAATATCATCTTCTATCCAATAATTATGAGATCCATGGCCAGGTAATTCATATCTAGCAACTTCTTTAGGATTATCAATATCTGAAAAATCAACAAAATGTAAAAATCCTGCAGTTTCATTAGGAGCATTTACGTCAATCCCTTTCGGAAAAATTTCATCACCTAATACTGTATAAAATTTACCAGTTGATTTACTTTTAAAAGGATAGGTTGCGTGATGTGCACCACTAGCATAGTTATAATTTCCGAATGCAACCGGGTTTGATGGAGAACCACCTGCAATTCCATTCCCTATATCCACTAAGTAAACACCATCTCTCCAATTAGATGAGTATGCTATCCCATCTTCTATCCAAACATCGTGTATAGCTTGACCTTCTTTTCCTAATTCAAACATTCCAACTTCCTTAGGCTTTTTTGGGTCTTCAATATTTAATATATAATATTTTTGACCACCACTTAATGCATAAACGTGATCCTTATAGATAAATAAATTATGAACACCTCCTGTTAAATTTTTAGTATACTCTGAAATTATTTTAACATCATTAGGTTTAGAAACATCAATAATTATAATACCATTTTTTCGATTTGAGGCTCCTTCCCTTCCTATTATACAAATTTTTCCATCTTCAGAAACTTTTACATCATTTACTGTTCTTGCATCTACTTGTACACTATCAATCTTTAATATGTTCGAAGGATCAGAAACATCCCAAAAATATGTAGTACCATCAGCTCCCCAAGTTCCAGTAACAGCATAATCTCTTCCATCTACCCCTTCAAATACCCAAAAATCTGAGGTATGTTTGTCATTAACTAAACCAGTTCCAACACTTACAACATCTCTTTTAACATTTCTATCATAAACTACTAACGCTTTTGAATTAGTGACATTTCCAATAGAAACTGTAACTGTATAGTTTCCAGCAACATCAGCAACAAATTTACCTTCATTATCAATTAAACCAGATGCTGTATTACTTTTATCAAATGATTTTCCTTTATAAGAATATTCAAATGGGATATCAGATAATTCTTTACCTTTTTTATCAAATGCGGTTGCTTCTAATTGAACAACATCACCAGTTCTCATTTGATTTAAGTTTGAAACTAAATCAATAGATACAACAGGATTTTCAATCACTTCAATATTTATCCTACCAGTGATTCCTTCAAAAGTAGCTTCAAGAGTAGTTTTTCCAGCTTTTAAGGCTTTAACATTATTAATTGGATCAATTGAAAGTATGTCATTAGATGAGGTTAAAGAAAAATTAACATTTTCTCTTTTAAATCCCATCTCATCAATTACTTCATAGGATATAGGTACATATGTTCCAGTATAAACTTTATCTGAATTAAGTGATACATTAATTTCTTTTACTTTAGGGTACTTTACATTTACCTGAAAGGTTCTACTTATTCTTTTTTTATCTTGACCAAAGCAAACAGCAACAACCTCATGAGAACCAGGTTTATTAGCTGTAATGGTTCCTGATTGATTATCAACTGATATTGAATTTGCAGTACTAAAAACTCCTCTTTTATTATAATAAATCATTCTTTCACAATCTGATCTATTATTTTGTAAGTCTACTACAAATGTTGATGGCGTAAAACTATCTCCAATATTTAATTCTAGGTTCTCTAAATCAGAAACAATTGATTTTTCTTGTCCAAATGAAATAATAGGTGAAAGAAAAAATAAAATTATAAATAGTGCTCTCATATCTTAAAAGTTTAGTTAGTTAATGCTCCACTCAGCTAATAGTTTAATGTGGGGGTCTAATTTAATTTCTTTTGGATTATAATCTGAGGAAATAATATATTTTTTTGATTTTTTATCCATAAATATTTTCTCAATCTTAGAAGAGCTATCATCATATATAAATTCAAATTCTATTGGCATTTCAAATAAGTAACCATCATTTTGAACTTGATCTATTTCAATTTCTATTTGTTTTTTTCTTTGATTAAATGACCATGATACATCAAGTTTTATTATTCCTCCTTTATATAACCACTGATCAAAAAATTTATCTAAATCTTTACCTGAGCTATTCTCCATCATTAATTTAAATTCCTCAGTAGTTGTACTAGAATTATAATATTTATTATAATATTTTCTTATACCATCTCTAAAGTTATCTTCTCCAACATAATTTCTTAGCATATGTAGTACCCAGGCCCCTTTTTGATACTGAAGACTGTAGGTTAACACATCTTTCATATCCTTTAAATTATTGTGAACGATAGAAGCATCTTTATCTGTTTCATAAAAGTCAAATACTCTTTTTTTTGCTTCTTTTAATCCTTTTACAAAATCATCTCTACCATAAGCATGTTCTCTAAACATGAGAGTGAAATAAGTTGCAAATCCCTCACTCAACCAAACATCATCCCAATCATATTCTGTGACACAGTTTCCAAACCACTGATGAGCAACTTCATGAATAATAACATTTCTCCATCTAACATCTCTATTCCCAGTTACTGAAACATCACTGTAAAAAATTGCGGTAGCTGACTCCATTCCACCTTTTACACTATTAGTTTGAACATTAGCAAGCTTTTCATATGCAAAGGGACCTATATAATCTGAAAAGAATTCTAATGTATGTTTTGTCGGAACCTTAAAATCATAGAACCCATTATCTCTATCCTGTTTATAAACCCATGTTTGAATTGATTTACCTTCAAAATAATCAACATAGTCTATAGCAAACTCTGCTACACCTACTGCATAAAGCCAACAAGAAATTGGAACAGATTGTCTCCAATGTGTCTTTTTTATTTCTTTATCAATATTAGTTTCTTCAACTAATAAACCATTAGATATTACCTGATAATGATTTGGAGCAAATATTATAAAATCTGATGTTGCTTTATCATAAGGGTGATCAACAAGAGGTAGCCAATTTCTAGCCTTATTTGGCCAGTTATCACTAAAAAATGTCCTATCTCCATGCATATTATCTCCAATTATTAAACCAGTTATTGGAATTCCACTATACTTAACAGATATAAAATCTGATACACTAAAAGTAATACCTTTAACTGATATATTTAATTCATTATTTGAGTGGGAATATGGTATTTCTTTACCATTAAATAAAACAGATTGAACTTCCATTCCTCTTCCATCTTGATTTTTAGAAATAAGATCTAACCTGACATTTTCTTCACTTGGTTTAATATGTAAATTAATATCTGCATGGCCTTTAATTATATCATTTGCATCATTAAAATGTAGTTCAAAACTATAATTAATTATATCAATGTTTGGATTTTTAGGGTATGGATCTTTTGCCATTAAAAATATTGGCAAAATGAATAATATTAGATAGTATAAGTGTTTCATTGGGTTTTAGTTTGATAAATTAAAAATACATTATTTTTCATCATTTTTAAAAAAAGAATATATTCGTGTCCTTAAAAAACCTTTATGATTAAGAATATTGGAATTATTGGAGGGTCAGGTAAAATCGGGACCACATTTAAAAAAGCATTTGAAAAAATAGGATTAAATGTAATGGTTACTGATGATTCTACTAAAGATCAAGAAAATGATCTTATTAATAAATCTGAATGGATTATATTATGTGTTCCAATAGATAAAACTCTTCAAGTTTTTGATAGTGTAAAAAATAAAATAAG
>MDTG01325351.1_pt1 | contig 12298 bp, 9 predicted proteins | sample 811421 | NCBI WGS metagenome assembly MDTG01 (sample SAMN05326645, study PRJNA326480) | marine metagenome | isolation source: seawater | place: Pacific Ocean: South East | collected 2011
ATATTCTAAATCTTTTGCATTCTTTATAGAAATTTCACAATCACCGTTACCCCAATGTCCCTTATTAGACATATCTTCGACAATCCCTTTGGGATCATCTAACTTGTTAAAAGCCATATTGATAAAAAGCCTTATTCTATTTTTAAGAATCACTAGATCTACTAGATTTTTATTTTTTTTAAAGGCGATGTATAGTTTTTTAGGCTCCATTTCTATATCATCTGCCAGATTTAAAATAGCTTCTTTGAATGCTTCATATAATTCAACGATCTGATCTGATTTATTGGCTAAGTGATCTTCTTCGGTATAAACTTTTATTTCTTTAGTTACTGATTCTAGTTTTGAATTGGAAGAAGTAATTGGCTTTATACTTTCGGCAGCTTTACTTTTCTTGATTTGGTTGACGCTTATTAAATTATTTTCATAGCGTTTTATTTCCCATAACTCAATGGCTATATCTTTAAAATTAGTCGCTGTTTTTTGGTTTTCTGTAAAACCTGTAGAAACAAAAACTACTCTAGTCTGACTCCAATCTACTTCTGAACGTTTTAAGTTCGTTTTTAAAGTTTCATTATACTCTACAATAAAGTCTGCTTTGTTTTCAAGCATTAAACTCAGATAGGTAAAACCTTGATCTACGACACTTATATTTTTGTTTCTTTTATATTCTATGATAATAAAAGCTTTCGATTGAGGATCATATGCTAGAGTATCTATACGTTTGTTTTTTATCGAGAATTCAGATTTTACCAACTGTAAATCCATCAACTCACTTAAATTAGTTTCAAAAACTTGCTGAATCTCCTTTTCTAATTTGAAAGGTTTTTCTTTTAGACTGTTTAAACTATTTGAATGTAATTTATATAAATTCATTAGATACTTTTTCAATTGACTAACTTCTCTATCATAGCTTACCTCCAACTCCTTTAAACTTCTCTACAAAGGCCGATATTTTTTGAAATACACTTTGCTTTTTAGTTAAGTATTGCGGATTAAGCGGACTCATTTTAGGCAAGATGGAATTTAGTTCTGTTCCGTTTTCACTTGCATATTCACGTTTTAGAGAAGATAGTAAATATCGTTTGGCTGCTTCTTCGTTTAAGTTATCATCTTCAATTAATTCTTCTGCTTCTTTCTTTTGTTTCTTTTGAGCAAACTCAAAAAAAGCATCTATAATGCTAGACTTGTCTTCAATTTTATCTAAATCTGTAGAATTGATGAAATCTACTACTAAACTTTCTTTCGCTCTATTCCCAATACTAGCACGAATTACACGTCTTATTTCTTCTACTAAGTCTGCTTTACTTTTTGTTTTCTTATTGTTTTCAAAAATTAATTCAAGGATATAATCTAAGTTGATCTCTTGTGATTTTAATAAATCTATTTCAAAAACCACATCGTCCCAATCGATATTGGAATCTTCTGCTTCTTTGCCTTGCTTTTCTCTTCTTAGCCAATCGCGAATATCGTTATAGGTAGAGCGATAGTCTTGTACGGTTCGTTCTTCTAACACTTCAAGACTTTGCATATTCTCAATATCGGCATCGGTTAAGAAGTTTTTTTCTTTAAATTCTTCTACAGCCTCTTGATCATCTTTATCTATTTTTTGAAGTTCTTGAAGGTGTGTAAATTCATCATAATTCTGTAAAATGTTTTCTACACGCAAGTACTCTCCAAACAGTTTAGAAAATTCCTTTTTATCTTTTTCTGTTTCTATTTGATCTGGATTCGGGAATTTTTCGTTTAACTCGTTGACAATTTCTATATAACCTCGACGCGCTTTTCCTGTAGCTATATCTGCAAAGCCTTCTAAATATTCTTTATAGCTTTTCTCTAAAACAACATTTTTGGTTTTGCTATCACCAAATAGGGTAATAGCATCTACCGTAGCTTTTTCTAAGTCTCTAAACGTGACAATATTGCCAAAGGTTTTAGTAGCATCATAAATACGATTGGTTCGTGAAAAGGCTTGCATTAAGCCGTGATAACGTAAGTTTTTGTCTACAAACAAGGTATTTAACGTAGGAGCATCAAAACCGGTTAAGAACATCCCTACCACAATTAAAAAGTCGATATCCTGATTTTTTACTCTTTTGGCTAAATCACGATAATAGTTTTGAAATTCTTTGCTATCTACCCCAAAACTAGTTTTAAACATTTGGTTATAGTCGTTGATAGCTTTGGTTAAGAATTCTTTAGAACTCATATCCATTGACGCCGGCTCAAAGGTTTCATCTTGAATTTCACCTATAGCGTTTTGCTCTTCATTAGCTGCAAAAGAAAAGATAGTTGCAATCTTTAAAGGCTTGTCGCTATCTTTTTGCAACTCATTGATCATCTCGTAGTAAGACTTCGCTGCATCTATACTACTTACCGCGAACATTGCATTAAAACCACTATTACCGCCTTTTGTTCTATGCGTTTTTTGCCTGAAATTATTTAAAATATACTGCGATATTTCTTTAATTCTAGTAGGGTGTAATAATGCTTTTTTGTTTTCAGCAGCACTTAGCTTCTCTAAATCCTGTTCTGATTCTATCCCTTTAAATTGCGGTCGAACATCATTATAATCTACCTTAAACTTTAATACTTTTTCATCCCGAATAGCATCGGTGATTACATAAGAGTGTAGTTCTCTACCAAATACGCCAGCTGTTGTATCTGCTCCCAACGCATTTTCAGGAAAAATAGGTGTACCAGTAAAACCAAATTGGTAGTATTTTGTAAACTTCTTTTGAAGATTTTTTTGAGCTTCACCAAATTGTGAGCGGTGCGCTTCATCAAAAATAAAAACCACTTGCTTTTGATAAAGTTCTAAATCTTTTTCGCCCTTAATGAGATTGTTCAGTTTTTGGATGGTGGTAACGATAATTTTATTATCATCTTTTACGATATTTCTTTTTAATCCAGCAGTACTTTCTGAGCCGTTTACACTATCTGGCGAAAACCGCTGATACTCTTTCATTGTTTGAAAGTCTAAATCTTTACGGTCTACCACAAAAAATACTTTATCTATAAAGTCTAATTCTGTTGCCAGACGTGCCGCTTTAAAACTGGTTAAGGTTTTACCCGATCCTGTGGTGTGCCAAATAAAACCGCCACTTTCTGTTGTTGCCCATTTTTTAGCTTCGTAACTACTTTTTATTTTCCATAAAATACGCTCGGTTGCTGCGATTTGATAAGGACGCATGATCAATAAGGTGTTACTTACATCGAATACGGAATAGTTAAGCAGAATATTGAGCAATACATTTCTTTGAAAAAAGGTAGCTGTAAAATCTTTTAGGTCTTTGATAAGCGAATTATCAGCTTTTGCCCAATTCATAGTAAAGTCGAAACTATTTTTATTTCGTTCTACCGTATTGGCAAAATAACGAGTATCTGTACCGTTGGTAATTACAAAAAGCTGTAAGTATTTGAATAAGGAATTTGTAGTATTAAAACTCTCTTTGGTATACCGATGTACCTGGTTAAAAGCTTCCCGAATAGCAATACCTCTTTTTTTTAGTTCTATTTGCACTAAAGGTAAACCATTGACTAAAATAGTGACATCATAGCGATTAGCGTGTATTCCTTTTTGCTCAAATTGCGAAATAATTTGCAGTTTATTTTGTGTTATATTTTGTTTATCGACCAGATAGATGTTCTGTATATGCCCATCATCAAAAACAAAATCGTAGATATAATCATCGTGTATTTTTCTTGTTTTATCGATAAGATTATCGCTGGGTTTGTCTAGATATTCAACTACAAATCGTTGCCATTCTTTATCTGTAAATTGCATATCGTTTAGATTTTGCAATTGTACCCGAACATTGGCCAGCATTGTTTGTTGATTAAGCTGCGGAAGCACTTCGTAGCCTTGATTTTTTAGGTCTTGAATAAGCTCTCTCTCTAAATCTGCTTCGGTTTGATAGCTTACCGGGACTTCATTAACTTCTGAAAACTTTTTATACTTGTCTAAGACAATAAAGTTTTTAGATTCTGCTATGGATTTATATTGTTTCATAAAGTTATCTCTTCAGTATCGACATTAAATTGATATGTTGACGAAATTTCTTTTACAAGTCGTTTAAAAATAAGTTTATCTCCAGTAGTTACGATATTAGCTTCTTCTCCTGAATGTTTAGAATGGCTGGATGCGTTAAGTATCCGTTTTACGTAAGGTTCTTTATCTCCTAAATTTGTTTTTGTTATCAGGTTACCCCAATGTTTATGACCAAGAAAAGTAGCCGTCTTCTCTAAAATATTCCGAAGCAAATTGAAATGAAATTTTTCAATATTATTAGATAAAGCCACATCTTTTAAAATAGACAAAAGGTGCGTGTGATAGGAAAAAGGAGAATCGTTTTGGTTATTAGTAAGTTGAAGTGTCCCATCATCAAACTTTTCTAATAAATATTTCTCCAGTTTAGGCTTATAGTTATAACGAGCGTCTTTGTTATTCAGTTCGTTATATATCACATTATAAAATAACGGATTGTGAGTTGTGATTATAAATTTGATATCAGATTGGCAGGATTTAATTAAAGTTGCAATATTTACTGCTAGCTCAATTAAGTGCGTGTCATCTAATGAGCTTACGGGGTCATCAATAAATATATATTCTAGTTCATCAAACTGGTCTGTTTCACGATCATCAGGTTCTGGTGTGTTTAACACCTCAATAACCTGATCTAATAAACTGTAGAATACACTCCAAATAAAACAACTTTCTTCTCCTTTTGAAATTTTTATATTTCTCAAACTATCATCATCACCACTTTCTATTGAAAAGGTTACTTCTGAATAGGCTTTTACCGTAACATTTTTATTTTCTCTATCTTTAAAGGTGTACTGTTCGTTAAAACGCGGTGTTATTCTTTTAGAAGAGTAATATTGAAAATTATCGATAACATCAAATCCTTTACCCTGATCTGCAAGTATCCAATCTGTAAAACGATTTGGTTGTATTTTTAGCTTTCTGTCTAAATCTCCCTTTAAATCGTTATCCCAATAGAATAGATCCTCTGTAAATGCATTATAATACATTATTTTAACTTTAGTCTCTTCTTCTTGGTTCTCTTGATCTATTTCTTTAGGTGATACTAATTCCTTAAACTCTCGCGATAATCTGGTTTTACCAGTCCCATTAAAGGCATACATTAACTGAACACTTTTTTGAGAATCTAGAAGTTTTTGCGCTATTTCTGTTAAGGATTGACTCATCTTATATTTCTATTTCTTCTTTAGGAAAGTCTAGTAATAAGTTACGGTAATATTCATATTGATGTTTTCTTAATTCTATTTCTTTTGGTAAACCTTCACTAATAGAAGTGGTTAGCACATCAAATTTATCGAGAATAGATACTATGCGTTCTTGTTCTTCTGGAGAAGGGATAGGAATTATAGCTTTCCCTAATCCTTTTGAGTTGATAGCTGAAATTTTACCGGTACGAATATGTTTCTTAATTTGATCGTGAAATTGTCTGGTACGCGTAAAATAAGCTACGTATTTAGGATTTAAGCTACTTTTGTAATAAAAGCAAGCATCGTGTATAACTACACCTTCATCACCTAACCAAGCTGTTCCTTGACCTATATCTTCAATAGTTTCTCCAGCTGCAACTAAAATAACATCCCCTTTTTGAGCAAGTCTTAACTTTTTACGATCTACTAATTCTCTACTGACAAACGATTTTGTTTGGTCTGCCCAAGTGCCGTAATGCGTATACATTTCACCATAATGAATTGTAGGAACGCCTTCTTCAAGAATATCAGTTTTTACAAATCGTTTACCACGTATAAACTCACCTAAACTTTCATCATCCATCGGTAAATGTGGAACCTCATTCTTATCAAAACTCAATAATTCTTCTCGGTAATATTCAAACTGTTGTTTACGAGCGGTAAGCTCTGCGGTAAGCTCTGCGGTAAGCTCTGCGGTAAGCTGGGTAAACGTATCGAGAATCTCAACTATTTTTTGTTGAATTTCTAAAGATTTTTTTGGGTCGTCCGGGCAAGGTATGGGAATTTTAAAGTTTTCTGTATCTGGAGTCGAAATTTGTGGCATTTGCATTCTACTACCAATATTTTGAAAATAAGGCTCATTTATTTTCAGAAAATAATAAATGAATTTGATACTAATATATTTACTTTCCGAATAGTATGACCACATTTCATTTTTATGAGAAAATGGCTTATCATAATATTCAAATTCTATATTACCACGAGATTTGACAATTACAGATGGATTCCTATTTATATCCTTTTGGGGTATTTCATTAAAGTTTACAAAAGCAATAGTTTTTCCACCTGCAAAGATTTTTAATGGAGCATCACGTTTGTGCAATAGCTTCATTTTACTGGCAGTAATTTTTGTACCCTTTGTACGGACAAGGGTTTCTCCTATTTTTCTCCAATCAATTTCAACATCTTCCAGTAATTTTTCTAAATAACTCATCCTTCAATCTCATTAACGATGTTATCAATTTCAGCACGAAGGGCATCTATTTTTTTTACGGTTTGAGCTACTTCTTTATTTAGCACCTTAATATCTATTTTCTCTCGGGTATCTTTTGGCTCTACATACGAACTGACCGAGAGGTTATAGTCATTATCAGCTATTTTCTTATTGTCGATAGTCGTCGCTACGTGGTCTACTTCTTCTTTGCTATCAAACATCTCTATTATCTTATCGATATGTTTGTCCAACAATACATTATTATTGGTTTCTTTTTTAAAGAAGTCTTCCCCGCTTACATCTATAAATTGGGTTTTAGTATCGGTTTTATTTTTAGAAAGCACCAAAATATTTACCGCGATAGAGGTCCCAAAAAATAGGTTAGGAGCCAAGGAGATAACGGTTTCTACAAAGTTGTTATCAACTAAATATTTTCTAATTTTTTGCTCTGCTCCGCCACGGTAAAAAATACCAGGGAAACAAACTAATGCCGCTCTACCTTTACTTGATAAATAGCTTAGGGCGTGCAACACAAAAGCAAAATCTGCCTTCGATTTAGGTGCTAAAACGCCAGCCGGGGCAAAACGGTCGTCGTTAATCATCGTGGGATCGTCGTTACCAATCCATTTCACGGAATACGGAGGATTAGAAACAATGGCATCAAAAGGTTTTTCATCTCCCAACTCAGGATCTACTAACGTATCACCGTGTACTAAATGAAACTTGTCGTAATTGATGTTATGTAAGAACATATTCATACGTGCCAAGTTGTAGGTGGTATAGTTAATTTCTTGGCCGTAGAAACCCTCTTGTATAATGTGACTATCAAAGTGTTTTTTGGCTTGCAGAAGTAAAGAACCCGAACCTGCCGCAGGATCGTAGATTTTATTGACGGTATCTTGGTTATGCATTGCCAATTGGGCAATTAGTTTAGATACATTTTGCGGAGTAAAAAACTCTCCACCAGATTTACCGGCATTGGCAGCATAGTTAGAAATTAGAAACTCGTAAGCATCACCAAATAAGTCGATTTTATTGTCTTCAAAACTTCCAAACTTTAAGCCCGCAACTCCTTTAAGAACTTTTGCTAGTCGGCTATTTTTACTTTCTACCGTGCTTCCTAGTCGGCTACTGGTGGTATCAAAATCGGCAAACAAGCCTTTAATATCTTCTTCTGAAGGAAAACCATTGGCAGAACTTTCGATAGCAGTAAATATAGCTGCTAAATCTGTATTTAAATTAGGGTTGGTATGAGCCTCTCTTACTACATTTACAAAAAGCTGGCTTGGATATATAAAATAGCCCTTCGTTTTTACCGCGTCTTCTTTAATTTCTGGGGTAATCACCTTATCAGATAAACTGGCATAATTTATACTATCGTCACCTGCTTCTATATAGTTGGTAAAATTTTCACTGATAAATCGATAGAATAGTGTTCCTAAGACGAAATGTTTAAAATCCCATCCATCTACCGAACCCCGAACATCATTAGCAATTTTCCAGATTTGACTCTGTAATTGGGCTCTTTGTGCTGTACTTGTCATTTATTGATTTTATATAACCTAAGATTTAGGTAGTTTTCAAATGTGATATTGTATAGGGTAAATTCACATGTCTAATAAAATCTAAAAATATAAATCTTTTTCGGATAAGTAAATAACTTAATAAATCTAATCATTATAAGTTATTTAAGATACTTATATAGAGATTTTTAAAGAGTTTAATTTTGATTTATTCTATGTCTGAATTTGAAATATAAGGAGTGATATTAAAATCAAATAAATCTTTAGGATGTACACCAAGTCCTTTTGCAAGCTCGGCTATGGTAATCAAAGTAATATTTCTTTTTCCTTTCTCTATTTTATTGAGATCTGCATAATCTAGTTCACATTTTTGGGATAGAGACCTGAAACTTAAATTTTTGCTTTTTCTAATTTTACCAAAATTAGCTCCAAATTGGATCAAAAATTCAATTTTATCTTTCTCGTTTTGCATCTTAGCCCTTTCTAAGCCTAAGATGAATAAAAAAATCAAAAATATTGTTGGTATATATTACAACACAAATAAAATTATTTATATCTTTATACAACAACTACAAGTACAGCCTTTTACATTAAGTTGTAATTCCATCAATGAATTTATTGCGCGAATTCTTTAAAATTTTAATACCAAATTCTATGGAGAAACAAACCACCATTTATTGAATTAGCCATTTGGGCTAGGCTTGAAGCTAGAAAGCCTTCCCTCGAGTTTGACAGCTGGTGGGGAAGGCTTATGGCTTGATCAACTAATTAAAGACAAACAAAACCACAGCAAAATTATGAAAATTATAGACCATACCGAGAGTACTGTATTTTTTATTGATACAATACTCATTCGCAGATCCGATCCAACATTAAAAACTGTTGGCTATGGAACGTGATTTCAAACTCTTAAAACAGGGACATCCCGATGCCATGGAATTTATTTATGCCAGGCACAGTCGCCATATCTTCTTTATTGGAAGGCAACTTATTCAAGATGAATTTGTCGTTGAAACGATCATGCAGGATGCTTTTCTAAAACTATGGATGCTTCGTGATACCATAGAGCGACCCGAACACGTGTTCTTTTTTCTACGTCATGTAGTAAAGAGGGAATGTACCTTTTATTACTGCCGTCCACGAAATAAATTTTATCGTTCGATCAATCGATTAGAGTTCTATGAAAACTATCATGATTATATGTACGGCTTTGATCCTGAAGCCGAAGAAGATCAGCATTTTTTGAATCAAAAGTCAGAGCAGGAGTATTACGACCGCATTCAAAAAGTATTGCCATATATAGAACCAAAGCGAAGGCAATTAATAGAGCTCTGCTTAAAATATGATTTTAAATATGCGATTATTTCCAAACTTATGGGCATAAGCGTTAAGCATGCCAGTAACGAAGTTTACCTGGCTATCGATGATTTAAAGCAGATTATTCATCGAGGAAGAAAACTAGATCAACCGAATCAGTCAACATCCAATACCGAAAAGGAATCACAGGAAATGACCAGTGAACAGGCAAAGGTGTTGAAGTTGCGATGTGAAGAAAAGCAATCCTTTTCAAAGATTGCGGAAGAGCTACAACTTCCGCAGAAGGAAGTCCACCGTCAGTTTATTATTGCCTATAAATTGATGCAGCAGAAACATGAAGAACAATTACAAACCGCTTAGTTATGGGTACTTCAACAATGAAACTTACTCGAAAAATCCAGTTATTGGTCGATCTTCCTTCTCAGGAAGAACGCAAGAAAGCTTTGAGTAAATTATATGACTGGCAATATAATTGTTATAGGGCATCGAATCTTATCGTTTCCCATTTATATATTCAGGAAATGGCTCAGGAATTCCTTTACTTCTCGGAAGGGGTTCGGTATAAATTGCTGGATGAAAAGAAATCAGAAGATGGCATATTTAACCGGTCACGGATTAATACCACCTACCGTTTAGTTTCAGATCGTTTTAAAGGCGAAATGCCCACCAATATTCTAACGCATCTGAATAGTACGCTGCTCAGTTCTTTTCGTCAAAACCGGGATGCTTACTGGAGAGGAGAACGATCTGTAAAAAACTTTAGAAGAGATATGGCTTTTCCCTTTAGTTCCGAAGGAGTCTGTGGTTTAAGATATGATGAAGAGAAACATATTTTTCGATTCCGTTTCTTTTCCATTCCGATGGTATTCTACTTAGGAAAAGACTATCACGAAACGCGTAAACTCTTACACCGATTAATGGAAGGAAAGCTTAAACTTCGAACCTCCCATTTAAAGTTGGAGAAGCATAAAATCTTTATGCATGCGGTTTTTGAGTTTGAAAAGGAAAAGCATAAGCTACAACCCGATAAGATAGCCGAGGCTTCACTTTCGATTGAATATCCGATCATCGTCAAGATCGGAAGAGCAAAGCTGGCTATCGGTTCCAAAGAAGAGTTTTTACATCGACGATTAGCGATTCAGGCTGCAAGAAAGCGAGTTGAAGCGGGAGTAACCTATGCAAAATCAGGCAAAGGGCGAAAGCGAAAAACAAAAGCTCTGGAACGATTTAAAAATTTAGAATACAATTATGTACAAAATCGCTTGCATGTTTATAGTCGGAAGCTCATAGATTTTTGTGTAAAACATCAGGCCGGTACGCTTGTGCTGATGAACCAGGAAGAAAAAATAAAAATAGCTAAAGAGGAAGCTTTTTTATTTCGGAATTGGAGCTATTACGATCTTACGATGAAAATAAAATATAAGGCAGAGAAAGCCGGAATTGAACTTATTATTGATTGAATTGAATTAGTTGAGGGTGGCTGTACACCCGTAAGGTGAGGTTATTAAATAGCAATCACCAAGTGCCTTGGCATCTACAGTGCGTGAGCATCTTTTTATTTCTTTTTGAAAATTAAAGCTTTTCTATTTTAAAATTTTAGACCCTAACGTTAAAGAAGTCAAAAAATAGTTTAGGTTTGCAGATCTTAATTTATAAATCAAATCAAAAAATGTTTAGAAAATTATTTTTAGTATCGATCTTATTCATCGGGGTAAATTCATTTGCTCAAGAAGTAGATTTTGGAGTACAGCTTGGTTATACGAATGTAAGAGTTGCAGCTTCGGCAATGGGAACCGAAGTATCTGAAAACGCTTCCGGGTTCTACGTGGGCTTTTTAACCGATTTTGAATTAAACGAAAACTGGCACATTCAACCTTCTGTGAATTATTTTAATGTAGAGGAAACTAATTTCCTTTCTGTTCCAGTAATGGTACAATACTATATTGAAAACTCAGGGTTTTATTTACAAGCCGGACCTCAGGGAACAATTGTTTTAGAGGATGATCCAACAACAAATGCTTTTGGTTTGGATGCTGCTTTTGGTGTGGGATATCACATAAATGAAAACTTTTTTATCGAGGCACGATATGGTTTTGAACTTACGAATCGATATTCAAAAGATATTCAGGATCAAGCTAAACAATATGATGTTGATTTAGATAGTGGTGTAAATACCTTGGTATTTGGAGTGGGTTACAAATTTTAAAAGAATCTACTAACATAAATTAAAAGCGAAAGATCAAACCTTTCGCTTTTAATATTTTTATAAAGAATTAAAAATTACTCTGCGTGTTCCAGCCTATAGATGATCTTCTTCATTTGTGCAATTTCTTTTTTCTGTGCTTCAATAATCTCTTCTGCCAGTTTCTTAGTTTCGGGATCTTTGATATCGGCTCTTTTGCTGGTCATAATCGCAATGGAGTGGTGCGGGATCATCGCTTTCATATACAAAACATCTCCGATAGGTTTTTGTGATCTTACCAGGGATAAAGCACCAACAAATAGTACTAAACTTCCTAAGTAAATCGCAATGTTCTTTTTCTTGTTTTTATACATCCCTAACATTAAGGATAACATAATAACAGCCATACAGGCTATACCGAGACAGGTCATATAAAACCTGGTTAAACTAAAATAAACGTGGTTAAATTCATAAGTATTAAGGTACATCGTTATGTACATCGCTATAAAAGATAGCAGCAGCATAAGCATAAATTTTCCGTAATTTCCGCCTTTATGTTCTTTCATTTGATATTGATTTTTTTGGTTATTTAGAAATGGTTTTGGTTACTTTTCCACAATCTGGCATTTTATCCCCGAAGTATGGATTTTTATCATTAGAAATATCGGCATACCAATATGCGCCTTCATTATTAAATGCCATCGGACAGAATTTCTGATAAATTGTTCCTTTATTTAATGCATCTTCAAACATACTACCTATAGACTTTGTAAGCTTGGCAAACAAGCTGCGTTGTTGATCAATATTATTTGAATCTGCTAAAGAGTTTGCGTA
>MDTG01435285.1_pt1 | contig 12298 bp, 10 predicted proteins | sample 811421 | NCBI WGS metagenome assembly MDTG01 (sample SAMN05326645, study PRJNA326480) | marine metagenome | isolation source: seawater | place: Pacific Ocean: South East | collected 2011
AGAAGGCCCTTCTTCATGTTTATCCACTTTTATGGTCATGATGCGCATAATGTCTTCATTAATCTTCATTAGCCTTTCCATTTCCTGAGCAGCCGAGGGCGGGCTGTCCGACTTAATCAAGGAATAGTGGCCTTTACGATTTTTGTTTATTTTATAAGCTAGCGTTTTTAGACCCCAGTATTCGTGTCCAACTATCTTGCCCCCGTTGTCTGTGAGGATTTTTGAATATTGTTGAACCAAATCTTCAGCTTGCGAAGTAGACAGATCCTGTCTTGATATAAATACGTGCTCATACAGAGCCATTATTGTTCCCCTAAATTTTTATCCAGAAGCCAATAGTTAAATTAGCATCGTTTTCATGGATTGTTGTTATACCCCAGAAGATTTAGAATGCAAGGAGAATGATGAAAAATCTTACTTTCAAAATTAGTACATTATATAACCAATTATATTGGATATAGATATTACTTATATATATTGCTTATACTATTAAGTTGGGTTAGATATCTAATCTATCAAAGAAGAATATTTTTGCATGTCTAGACAGTTATGCTATGGTACTATTGATCATAGTTTAATAATATTCGTGGCATCTGATTATTTTCTTAGGATGGCACATTTCACTAAGGAAAGTACCTCGTGATAGCTTTTGTGTTTCCAGGACAGGGCTCCCAACTTGTTGGGATGGGCAAAGATATTGCCGATGAATTCCCTGTGGCCAAAGCTGTTTTCGAAGAAGTTGACACAGCACTGGGTTTCCGTCTTTCTAAGTTAATCTGGGAGGGGGAAATAGAAGAATTAACTTTGACTATAAATGCGCAACCTGCAATTATGGCAACTTCTCTGGCAGTAGTTGCCGCACTCAAATCTGAGGGAATTGATATTAGCAAGGGCTTGTGCGTTGCGGGACATTCTTTGGGTGAATATTCAGCTTTGTGTGCTGCAGGTTCAATATCTATAACTGATACAGCCCGTTTGCTAAGAAAGAGGGGGCAGTATATGCAGGAATCTGTCCCTTTAGGCTCTGGTTCAATGGCTGCAATCTTGGGTTTAGATATACAAATCGTCACTAAATTTACTGAGGATTGCTCCAAATTTGGGGTTTGTGAAATAGCAAATGACAATGACCCAAATCAAGTGGTCATATCTGGAGAAAAGGCCGCTATTGAGAAAGCCTGTGACCATGCGAAGTCTTTTGGAGCAAAAAGAGCAATTGTGCTTCCCGTTTCCGCCCCGTTTCATTGTTCTCTAATGACTTCAGCACAAGAGAGGATGTCTGAAGTTTTGGCGGAAGCTGTTATCGAACAACCTGCTATTCCGATTGTTTCCAATGTAACTGCTAGTGCTACAACTCAACCCTCACAAGTTAGAGAAAATTTAGTAAAACAAATTACCGGAACCGTACGTTGGCGGGAAAGCGTAATGCACATGCATGGTTTAGGAGTGCAATGTTTTTTGGAGGTAGGTCCTGGGAAAGTATTAAGTAATCTTATAAAAAGGAGTCTAAAGGGAGTGGAGCAGTTTTCTGCTGGAGATGTTAAGGAAATTCATTCATTTAGGGATAGATACAATGTTTGATTTGTCAGGAAAAAAAGCTTTGATAACAGGAGCTTCAGGTGGAATTGGTGAACAACTTGCTAAAAGCTTCTTTGAATCGGGAGCTGAAATTATTGTAACAGGCACAAGAGAAAAACGCTTAAGACAGATGAAGGAAAAGTTTGGAGATAGGTGTGGGTTTTTTAGGTGTGATTTATCTGAAAAGAGTTCTATTACAGATTTAGTAAGCTTCCTGAACGAAAATGGGGGAGTAGATATACTCGTGAATAATGCTGGAAAAACAAATGATGGATTGTTTCTTAGGATGACGGATGAACAATGGGACGAAGTATTAGCTCTGAATCTTACCTCAGTTATGCGACTAACTAGGGGAGTATTACGTAATATGATGAAGAAACGATGGGGACGAATAATTAATGTTTCATCAGTAGTAGCAGTGACGGGAAATTCCGGGCAATCAAACTATGTGGCATCTAAAGCGGGCCTGATTGGGATGTCTAAAACTTTGGCCTCAGAAGTAGCAACTCGCGGTATAACGGTGAATTGTATTGCACCAGGTTTCGTGCAGACAGGTATGACAGGGAAATTAAACGAAACCCAGGTTAATAGTATAACGGCAAGAATTCCAATGGGCAGAATAGGTCTACCCGAAGAGATTTGCTCTTCTGCTGTTTTTTTAGCTTCGCAGCATTCAAGTTATATTACTGGGCAGACCATTCATGTAAATGGTGGAATGGCAATGCTATGAGCTTTTGGTATTCTGAAATTTTTATGATTTTTTGAACAAAAATATATTGCGTCAAGGTAAACTCGCGTGTATAGGTCTCGCAGTCAGTAAGGTTCCAAGATGGATTTTATTAGGTTAGAAATGATTTATAGATGTTAAAATTAGTTAATAACAGGTGAGGTCGGTAATATGAGTGATATAACAGATCGTGTTAAGAAAATTGTTGTCGAGCATTTAAATGTTGATGAAGTGAAAGTGGTTAATGACGCTTCCTTTATTGATGACCTCGGTGCGGATAGCCTAGATACAGTTGAGCTGGTCATGGCATTCGAGGAAGAATTTGATATAGAAATCCCAGATGATGCTGCTGAAACCATTCAAACGTTTGGGGACGCTGTTAAGTTTATCAACGATAACATTGGTTAAAGTCATTAGTTTCTTTGCAGAGAGCTAGATTTTGATTAAATGTGGTTGATTGAGTATTGCTTATTGGATGTTTGAATAGGGGTAGTACCATGAGGCGTGTGGTGGTAACAGGGCTAGGAATGGTGAGTCCTTTAGCTTGTGGTGTAGAATCCACATGGGAAAGATTGCTGCAGGGCATATCGGGAGCTGGTCATATCACTAGATTTGATGCTACAGATTTTGCTACTAAGTATGCGTGTGAAATCAATTTTGGGGATGGTTCTGAGGGTACATTTTGTGCTGATGATTGGATGGATCCTAAAGATCGTAGAAAAGTAGATGATTTCATACTCTATGGCGTTGCAGCAGCAGAACAGGCTTTAAATGACTCTGGCTGGAAACCTTCTAGTATAACAGCTAAAGAAAGAAGCGGGGTCATGATTGGTTCTGGAATAGGGGGTCTAGGATCAATAGCTGACACAGCAGTAATGTTGAAGGAAAGAGGCCCAAGGCGAGTTTCACCATTCTTTATTCCGGGTGCACTAATCAATTTGATTTCAGGACAAGTATCTATAAGACATGATTTTAAAGGCCCTAACCATGCTGTCGCTACGGCCTGTTCTACGGGGGCTCATTCCATTGGAGATGCTGCAAGATTAATTGGTTTGGGTGATGCAGATGTGATGCTTGCCGGGGGAGCGGAGAGCCCCATTACAGAAATAGGAATAGCTGGCTTCAATGCTTGTAAGGCTCTGTCTACTAAGTACCAAGAAAACCCTTCAATTGCTTCAAGGCCTTACGATTCTGGAAGAGATGGGTTTGTCATGGGTGAGGGAGCTGGCGTCATACTACTTGAGGAATATGAGCATGCCAAAGGTAGGCATGCAGATATTTATTGCGAGGTAGTAGGCTATGGACTTTCTGGTGATGCACATCATATAACAGCTCCTTCTGAAGATGGAGATGGGGGTTTTAGGTCAATGGCTGCTGCTCTGAAATCTGCAGGTCTAACTAATGGTGAATTAGATTATATTAATGCGCATGGCACATCGACTATGGCTGATACAATTGAATTAGCGGCTGTTGAAAATCTTTTAGGAGATCATGCTAGCAATGTTACAATGTCTTCTACAAAATCTTCCATTGGTCATTTATTAGGTGCAGCAGGAGCTGTTGAAGCTATTTTTTGTATCTTAGCGATCCGAGATCAAATAGCCCCGCAGACCTTAAACCTAACGTCTCCTGAAATAGAAACTAAGATAAACTTAGCACCTGTTAAACCAGTTGAAAGAAAAATAGATACGACTTTATCTAACTCCTTTGGTTTTGGAGGTACGAATGCTTCGTTGATCTTTAGGAAACTGCAGTGATTTATGAAGTCTGTCCTATCTAATTTGATCGCTTGCAGCATTTTTTTTTAGCTTTTTTAATATTTTTTCATCCTCTTCTAACTCATGAACTAGTTACTGAGCCTGAACCTATAGAGAAAGTAATTTTAGTTGTCGATAAGGGAGATAGCTTAAGAACGATCGCTAAGAAATTAAGTAATGAAGGAATAATAGAGAATGAAATACTTTTTGAATTTTTTGCAAGAATTTCTAATGTTGATAGGGTAATTAAATCGGGGGAATATTATATCTCAAAGTACCAATCAATTCATGAGATACTTTCAAATCTTTCCTCAGGCTCTGTTATAAGTAATAAGATTACAATCCCAGAGGGCACAACAAGTTTTCAGGTTGTGAAAATGTTAAATGCTTTAGATTCTCTTGTCGGAGAAATATCTATTTTACCACCTGAGGGTAGTATTTCACCGGATACATATTTCTTTTCAAATGGCCAAAATAGATTGCATTTATTAAGGCACATGCAGGAATCTCAAAGTAAGAAACTAAAAAAAATATGGAAAAATCGTTCTGAAGGCCTATCCTTACGGTCATTAGAAGATTTACTTATTTTGGCATCAATAATTGAGAAAGAAACTGGTAAACATAGTGAGCGTGAATTTATATCATCAGTTTTACATAATCGATTAAACAAAAAGATGAGGCTACAGGCAGATCCAACAGTTATTTATGGTATAACAGAAGGTAAAAGTAAGCTAGGTCGTAGGTTATTAAAGTCTGATCTAAATACATTTTCCTCTTACAATACTTACATGGTTAAGGGCTTGCCTGAAGCACCTATATGTAATCCTGGTGAAGCGTCATTATTTGCTGCTGCCAATCCTGCTAATTCTGACTTCTTTTTCTATGTCGCAAATGGAAAAGGTGGCCACAATTTTTCTCAAACTCTTAAAGAACATAATAAAAATGTTAGAGTTTGGAGAAAAATTAGAAATAGTTTAAGTTCTGATTAATAGGCACCTGAAAGTAAAGTGATTGGTTCTTCCAGGTAGGAAACAATGCTCCCTAAGAAGGAAGCACCAATAGCTCCATCGATAGCTCTATGATCAACAGATAAAGTTAGATTTATGATTGTTGCTTTTTCAACATTATCATCTTCACCAAAAACTGGTACCATTTGAGTTTGGCTGACGGCAAGGATCGATCCATGTGGTGGGTTAATTACAGCATCAAAAGAATCTATGCCCATCATGCCTAGGTTTGAGATTGTAATAGTTCCACCAGAGAATTCAGCAGGTGTTAATTTTTTTTCCTTTGATCTTATTATTAAATCTTTAGTCTCAAGACTAATCTCTGACAGAGTTTTTTTTGTGACATTTTTTACAACTGGGGTAAGCAAGCCACCCTGTATTGCTACGGCAATAGCAATATCAGAAAAATTTTCCTTCATTATGTGATCTCCACCCCAAGTTACGTTACAATAAGGGTTATCTTGAAGGGCTTGACCTACTGCCTTGACTATCATGTCATTTAGGGAGACTTTGATGCCTTTTATGTGCAACTTCTTATTTATTGTTTCTCGAGCATCAAGCAATTTATCTACTCTTGCTTTTTTTCTCAAATAAAAGTGGGGAATATCTCTTTTTGCAGAAGTAAGACGATCAGCTATTGTCTTTCTCATTGATGTCAACGATATTCTCTCTGAAGATTTGATATCACTTGCAATTCCAATTTTTTCTTGGCCAGTAATTTCTGATGATTTTTCCAATTTAGTGGGTTTTTCTTTGTGTTCTAATGCTAGTATGTCTGCTTTCACAATTCTCCCAGAAGGTCCTGAACCAACTATGCTTGATATATTTACGTTAAGTTTTTCTGCCATTTTTCTTGCGAGAGGAGAAATCTTAATTCGGTCGTCTGAAATTTCCTCTGGCTTTATAGAATATTTATTGCTGAATTCAGGGATTTCTGGGTCAGTTGGAGAATCTTTTACTTCTTTTTTTGTAGTTTTGAGCGGAGTAACTGACGGTTTTGCTTTTATCTCTGAATTATTTTTTGAGGTACTAGAAAAGCCATTCTCTAATATTGCTATGGGTTGATTTACACTGATGGAAGCATCTCCTTCAGGGACTAGCGTTTTTGTCAAAATACCTTCCTCAGGACTTTCAAATTCCATTATCGCTTTATCAGTTTCGATTTCAGCTAGAAGATCGCCGGCCTTAATTTTGTCACCTGCCTTTACGAACCATTTGATCAGTTTACCTTCAGACATTGTGGGTGAAAGGGCAGGCATAAGAATTTCCATAGGCAGATCCTTCCTCTACGAACGATTGAGCACTTTTTTGATTGCGGTTAAGATTTCATCAACGGTTATCAAGGCAGCCGTTTCTAAGTTTTTAGCGTATGGCATTGGAACATCTTTTCCTGTGCAATTTATTACTGGGGCATCGAGGTAATCAAAAATATTCTCCATAATAGAGGCAGATAAATGGTTGCCTATAGAACAAACAGGAAAACACTCCTCTATGGTAATACATCTATTAGTCTTCTTCACAGAAGAAAATATGGATGCATAATCTAGTGGTCTGAGTGATCTTAGATCAATGAGTTCAATGCTTATACCTTCTTCTTCAGCGAGAATTGTTGCTTGAAGTGCGTGCTTGACCCCAATACCATAGCTGATCAATGTAACATCCGAGCCTTGCCTTAAAATTCGTGCTTTACCAAAAGGTACCAATTCTTCGTCAACATTTGATGAAGCTAGGGGATCATTATATAACATTTCATTTTCCAAGAATATGACTGGATTAGGATCTCTTATAGCTGTCTTAAGAAGACCTTTAGCATCTGAAGCTGAAAAAGGTTGCACCACTTTTAGACCAGGGACAGATGAAAACCATGGTGCAAAATCTTGGGAATGTTGAGCAGCAACTTGTGAAGCAGCTCCATTAGGGCCTCTGAGAACTATAGGGCAATTCATTTGACCCCCTGACATATAAAGGGTTTTTGCACAAGTATTTATGATTTGATCCATTGCTTGCATTGAGAAATTGAAAGTCATAAATTCAACTATTGGTCTTAGACCGGCAAATGCCGCTCCAGCTGCCAAGCCGGTGAAGCCATGCTCAGTGATAGGAGTGTCAATTACTCTCCCCATGCCAAACTCTTCCAAAAGACCTTGAGAAACCTTGTATGCCCCCTGATATTCACCAACCTCTTCACCAATTAGAAACACTGATTCGTCTCTTCTCATTTCCTCAGTTATTGCATCTCTGATGGACTCCCTAACGGTCATAACTTCTTCTTTTTTACTGGAAGGTTTTTTGATTTCTGTTTTTTTTGTGAGACCTTTAGCCTCCACTCTCTTTGGTTCTGAAGTTATCTTGGCCATCTTCATAGAGGCTGAAAGTTTTTGAGAATCTTCTATCTCAAGAGCAATAATAGGTGTATTAACCTTGATTTGTGTAGCTCCTTCTTCCACTAAAAGACTCTTAATTTTGCAATCTGAGGTTGCTTCAAATTCCATTATTGCTTTGTCCGTTTCAATTTCAGCTATAATGTCTCCGGCTTTTACGTAATCTCCTGGCTTTATCAGCCATTTTGCAAGACCACCCTCTTCCATTGTAGGAGACAAAGCCGGCATTAAAATTTCTTCGTCAGCCATTTCTATAGCACCTCTTAATTGGTGAATTGGACATACTATCCGTCATTTTTGATATAGATATCATCATATAGTTCAGATATATCAGGTTCAGAACTTTCCAAAGAAAATTGTGCTGCTTCAGAAACTATGGCTTTGATTTCTTGGTCAATTTCTATGAGATTTTCTTCGCTTTCCCCTTCTCTCAAAAGGATTTTCTGAAGATTTTCAATAGGATCCTTTTCATCCTTCATATTTTGTACTTCTTCTCTTGTCCGATACTTTGCAGGATCAGACATTGAGTGACCTTTGTACCTATAAGTATTCAGCTCAAGGATGTAAGGCCCTTTCCCTTTTCTACAATAAGAAGTTGCCCTTTTTGCTGCTTTAAATACTTCCAAGACATCCATTCCATCTGCTAGTTCTCCAGGGATGTTAAAGGCTTCTCCTCTGGAGTATAACTTGGGGGTTGAAGAAGCCCGACTAATTGATGTTCCCATGGCATATTGATTATTTTCAATTACGAAAACTACTGGGAGTTTCCACAGAGATGCCATGTTAAATGTTTCATAAATTTGACCTTGATTTGCAGCTCCATCCCCAAAATAGGTAAAACTTACATTGTTGGTTTTTCTGTATTTATTTGCAAACGCTAGCCCTGCTCCGATAGAAACTTGTGCTCCTACTATACCGTGACCTCCAAAAAAATTTTCGGGCTTGCTGAACATATGCATTGAGCCACCCTTTCCTTTGGAATAGCCTGTTCTCTTTCCTGTTAGCTCTGCCATGACTCCCTTTGGATCCATTCCACATGCTAGCATATGGCCATGATCACGGTATGAGGTAATAGTTTGATCTCCTGGAATTCTTGTGGCGGTCATTCCTACGACTACAGCTTCCTGCCCTATATATAAGTGACAAAACCCACCTATTTTCCCCATGCCATAAAGTTGACCAGCTTTTTCTTCAAAACGCCTGATTAAAAGCATTTTTTTGTACGATTCTATCAGGGAGAGGGAGGGTTGTTCAATTTTAACAGGTGCCATTTAATTAGTTTAATATTAAACTAATTAAATGGCAACGGTAAAATGTCTACGGTTATTTTGTTATTATTATTTCATCTTCATGAATTAAGCCTAAGATCTCCCTTGCTTGCTGATCAAGAAGATCTAGATCCAGATCTTCTCCCTTAAGTTTCAGTGTTTTCCTTTCTAGATTTGAAGCTATATTTTCTAACTCTGTAAGCTGGTCAAGCAATTGCATAGTCTCAAATTCTAACTCGATCTTTTTCTTTACACCATGCTTCCCATTCAAAGCTATGAGGCTAAAATAAAGACATGAAGTGCATAATAAGACAGTGATTCCGATCTCAAATCCTATTAATCTAAGGGTCTTTTTAATTTTAAAGTTCCTTAGCATTTAATTGTCTCCAGAGTTAAATTTATTTCATACCTTTAACTAGACTTTAGGTTCAAGTGTAGCATTTTTGAAATAAGCAGGGAAATTTTTATTCCAAACAGGCGATTCCTGGTAACTTTTTGCCTTCCATCCATTCCAGGAAGGCTCCTCCAGCAAGGGATACGTATGAGAAATCCTCAACTATTCCAGCGTTTTTAAGTGCTGAGACAGTATCTCCACCTCCAGCAACCGAAATCAATCGGTTTTGGTTGGTTAGTTTAGCTGCAAAAGTTGTTGTGATATTGGTTCCCTTATCAAAAGGAGGTATTTCAAACGCTCCCATTGGTCCATTCCAGATAAGTGTTTCACATTTATTGAAGATTTGGTTAATTTTATCGCATGTAGATGGTCCAATATCTAGGATAAGTTTTCCCTCAGGAACCTTTCCTGCCTCGACAACTGTAAATTGGGCATTTGGTTTAAAATCTGAAGCAATGATAACATCATGGGGGATATGTACTTCACAACCTCTTTCATAGGCTCTCTTTAGAACTTTAAGAGCTGTACCTTTGAGGTCTTTCTCACATAAAGATGCCCCAACAGGGTTGCCTTGCGCATGCAGGAAGGTATTTGCCATGCCTCCTCCAATAACAAGGTGGTCAACTTTTTGAATTAAATTGCTTAAAAGATCTATCTTAGTAGAAACTTTAGCGCCGCCCACAACCGCTACCACTGGCCTTTTTGGTTTACTCAAAACTGACTTAAGGGCAGTTAATTCTTGTTGCATTAGGAGCCCTATGCAATTTGGCATGAAGTTGGCAACCCCAACTGTTGAGGCATGGGCTCTATGAGATGCTGAGAAAGCGTCATTACAAAAAATGTCTCCCAATTCAGAAAGGCTCTTGGAGAAGTTTAATTCATTCGCTTCTTCCTGGGGGTTAAATCGGGTATTTTCCAACAACAAGACTTCGCCATTCGCTAAACCTTCAACTTTTTTCAATGCCTCAGTACCTGTAGTTTCAGTTGAAAATTTGACTCTGCAATCTAAAAACCGGCTAAGTTCTGGTATTAGTTGTTCAAGACTTAATAATTTATCATACTTTCCCTTTGGGCGACCAAAATGAGAAATCAAGATTGGTCGTCCACCTTCTTTAATTATCTTTCTCACTGTGGGGACCAATCGTTCAATTCGTGAGCTATCTAAAATCTTGGCATGGTTTAATGGTACATTTAGATCCACACGGACTAATATTTTCTTATTTTGTAAGTCATGGTCATTTAGGGTTTTTACCGTCATTACTATCACTCAAATTAAAACTACAACCTGCTTTTCACTGTCTTGACTATGCTTGAAACATTTATACCATAATGATCATATAAATCTTTGGCAGGAGCAGAAGCTCCAAATCCTTTCATTCCGATGAAACAGTTGTTTCTATTCTTCCGGTAACCTGAATGCAGCCATTTTTCCCAACCCATTTCTACTGCGGCTTCAATAGCGACAATTAAGCTACTGGCTGGGAGAATCTTTTTTTGATATTTTCTGTCTTGCTCTTCAAATAGTTCCCAGCAAGGCATTGTTACTACTCGCGTACCTATCCCCTCAGCCTCCAAGCTCTCTTGTGCCTTCATTGCTATGGCGACTTCTGATCCAGTAGCAACTAGAACAACTTTTCTTGAAATTTTAGCTTCACTTAACACATATGCTCCCAATTGAGTCAGGTTTTTTGTGGTATATTTTGTTCTAAGTGTAGGTAGATTCTGTCTAGATAATGCTATAGTGCTAGGCGTGTCTTTACTCTCAAGAGCTATTTGCCAGGCTTCTGCTGTTTCGATAACATCGGCTGGTCTAAAAACTCGCATATTCGGGGTTGCTCTTAAAATAGCTAGATGTTCTACGGGTTGATGCGTGGGCCCATCTTCTCCTAGGCCTATGCTGTCATGTGTCATTACATAAATAACCCTGAGGCCCATAAGAGCTGATAATCTCATTCCACCTCTTGCATAGTCGGTGAAAGCTAAGAAGGTTCCACCATAAGGAATTAGACCTCCATGCAAAGCGATTCCATTCATGGCAGCTGCCATCCCGTGTTCTCTAATCCCATAGTGAATATATCTACCTCCAGGGTTTTCAGGGGAAAAAATTCCAAGATTTGGCGTCAAAGTATTGTTTGAACCAGTGAGATCAGCTGACCCTCCAACTGTATTATTACAGCATTGGTTTATTACATCTAAAGCTAGTTCAGAAGCTTTCCGAGTAGCAATGTTAGGTTTTTCACTGATTGCTGACTTTTTGAATTGGGACATCTTTCGTCGAAGATTTCCCGATGGCTTACCAGAGAATGAATTGACAAATTCGGTTCTTTTTTTGCTAGATAAATTGGAGAAATTTTCTTCCCAAGATTTTCGCTGCACGGTGTTTTTTGAACCAATAGCAGACCATGATTTTTTAATATCGCTAGGTATTTCAAAAGGGTCATGTCTCCATCCATATGTCTCCCGTACGAGTTTTATTTCTTGCTCTCCCAAAGGCGATCCATGAATGCTAGCAGTTCCTTCCTTATTCGGTGACCCAAAACCAATGTTGGTTTTACAACTTACAAAAGACGGAAGCGAATCATTCTTGGCCTGAGATATCATATTATTTATCTCATCTGGATTGTGGCCGTCACATTCGAATGTCGACCAACCAGCCGATTTAAATCTTTCAACTTGATTAGTCACGCACGACTTACTTACCTCACCGTCAATTGTTATTCCATTATTGTCCCACAAAACAATAAGCTTAGAAAGTTTGTGCTTTCCAGCTAAAGTTATAGATTCTTGACTAATTCCTTCCATAAGGCAACCGTCTCCGGCTATAACGTAGGTTTGATGATTTATCAGTGTTTTGCCCCAGCGCTTCCGTAAGATAACTTCAGCCATTGCCATGCCTACAGCGGTAGCTAGGCCTTGGCCGAGAGGCCCTGTTGTAGTTTCTATGCCTTGAGCATGCCCATACTCTGGATGTCCAGCAGTTTTTGAACCTAGTTGTCTGAAGTTTTTTATTTCATCAAGTGAGATGTCTTTATAGCCAGTTAGATATAGTAAGGCGTAGAGTAGCATTGAGCCATGTCCAGCAGATAAAATGAATCTATCACGATCAATCCAATCGGGCATGCTAGAATCAAATTTAAGGTGTTTCTCAAAAAGAACCGTTGCAACGTCTGCCATTCCCATTGGCATCCC
>MDTG01006194.1_pt1 | contig 12297 bp, 14 predicted proteins | sample 811421 | NCBI WGS metagenome assembly MDTG01 (sample SAMN05326645, study PRJNA326480) | marine metagenome | isolation source: seawater | place: Pacific Ocean: South East | collected 2011
GGAGATATTAGAAAACAGTTATTAAAAGGAAAGACCCTTAACTCCTCTATAAATAATTGTATCAACATAAAACCAATTTTCTATACATCAAAAAAATTGAATAAAAAAAAAATTATTAAAATATTTAGGTCAAAACAAATAGGATTAGTTCCAGTAATTAAAGATTACAAAGATAGAAAAGTAATAAAGATTTTATCCACTGATAATTTAAAATTTGTTAAGAAAAAAATCTATAAAAAATCAAATTATAAAGTTGTAATCATCGCAGGTGGCAAAGGGACAAGATTAAAACCTTTCACAAATATTTTACCAAAACCATTAATGCCTCTTGGTGAAAAAACATTAATTGAACTAATAATAGAAAAATTTTTAAAATTTAAAATTGACAGTTTTCAGATGGTAATAAATTATAAGTCAAATTTAATAAAATCGTTTTTTGAAAATACAAAAAAGTTATTTAAAATTAATTTTACAGAAGAGAGAACTCCCCTAGGGACTGTTGGGGGGCTTAAATCAATTAAAAGTAATTTAGGAAAAAATTTTTTTGTAATTAATTGTGATACAATTTTTAATTTAAACTTTTTAGAAATGATGAAATATCATGAAAAAAATAACAATATCCTTACAATAGCAACTTCAAAAAAAACTTATCAGTTTCCATACGGATACTGTAACGTAGGGAAAGATAGAACGTTAAATTCTATAAGTGAAAAACCAAAATTTAGATTTTTAGTAAACACAGGTCTTTACGTTGCAAATAATCAAATACTGAAATTATTAGTTAAAAATAAAAAGATAGATATGAATGAGTTAATAGAAAAATGTTTAGAAAAAAAAATAAAGATAGGCACATATCCCATTAAAAAAAATAATTGGATAGACGTTGGACAATTAGATGATTTTACAAAAGAGTATAAAAAAATAAAATGAATGTAATATGCACTATTTGTGCTAGAAAAAACTCTGTTGGAGTGAAAAATAAAGCTATACAAATTTTGGGAGGCAAGCCTTTAATAGCACATACAATTATCCAAGCAAAGAAATCTAAAATTTTTAATAGAATAGTAGTCTCTACTGACTCAAAAAGAATACAGAAAATAGCACTTAATTACGGAGCTGACTCATGGTTTCTAAGACCTCAAAAATTAGCAAAAAAATTATCATCTAAAGAAAGTGCAATTAGACACGCAGTAAAAGAAAGCGAAAGGTATTACAACACAACATTTGCTGTTTGTATTGATCTAGATGTAACATCACCATTAAGAAAAGTAGAGGATATTAAAAAAGCTTATAAACTTTTTATTAAAAAAAAAAGCTCGATCTTATTTACTGTAAATGAGGCAAGAAAAAATCCATATTTTAATATGGTAGAGCAAAAAGGTAAAAAAATTGATCTTATAAAAAAAAAAAGACAAATAATATATGCAAGACAACAAGCTCCAAAAGTATTTGATATGAACGCATCAATTTATATTTGGAAAAGAAATGTTCTCATGAAAACAAATAATTTATTTGGAAAAAAAACAAGCATATATGTTATGCCCTTTGAAAGATCTATAGACATAGACGATCTAACAGATTTCAAAATTGTAAAATGTTTATATAGTAAATCATGAATAACTCTAAACATCCATTTAATCTAAATAGTAAGACCATATTCATTCTAGGAGGAAATGGTTTAATAGGATCTTGTGCAAAAAAACAGCTCCTTGATTTAGGAGCAAAAGTAGTAATTATTGATAAAAAGAAAAAATCTGAAAAACAAAATCATAAGAAATTATTTTACGAAAATTTTGATATTTCAAAAATAAATAAATTTGAAAATTTTTTTAATAAAATTTTTAAAAAATACGGTGCACCAGATTGTTTTGTAAATTGCTCTTATCCGAAAACAAAAGACTGGAAAGATAATAATTTTAAAAAAATTACTTATAAATCATATAAAAAGAATATTGAGCTTCATTTAGACTCTTACGTTTGGTCAGCAAAAATTGTCTGTGATTATTTAATTAAAAAAAAAAAGAAATCCTCAATTGTCTTGTTAAATTCAATATACGGGTTAGTTGGTCAAACCCAAGAACTATATGCCGGAACAAACTCAAAAAAAGAAAATATGACTTATTCAGTTATTAAAGGTGGGTTAATTAATTTTATAAGACAATCAGCCTCATATTATGGAAAATATAATATAAGACTTAATAATATATGCGCAGGAGGGGTGTTCAAAAAAAAGGAAGAGTTAGAAAAAAATTTTAAAAAGAACTATTTATTAAGGACACCATTAAAAAGATTAGGTATGCCCGAGGATATTGCAGGTGCAATAATTTTCTTAGCAAGCGATGCTTCTGATTATATTACAGGAACTAATTTAGTTGTCGACGGAGGATGGACAGCAATTTGAAAAAGGTAAAGAAGTATGATTTACTAATTGTAGGATTAGGGTCCATTGGATGGAGACATTTAGAATCTATAAGTAATTTAAGTTTAAGAAAAAAAATCCATATTCTTGATAAGTTTACAGTAATTGAAAATGTAAAAAAAAAATAAAAAATTCTAATTTAAATGGAAATTTTTATTTTTATAAAAATTTGAACAATATTCCAAAAAATATTGATTTAATGATTGTTTGCACTAATTCCGATGTGAGAGCTTTAGTAACTGGTAAGTTGATAAAAAAAAAAAATATCAAAAATATAATTTTTGAAAAATTTTTATTTCAAAAAAAAAAAGATTATTCAAATATTCTTAAATTAATTGAAAAAAGAAAAATAAAGGCTTGGGTAAATTGTCAAAGACGCTCTATTCCCTTTTTCAAATATCTAAAAAATAAGATAAAAAATAATAAATTTGATATGCATGTATGTGGATCAAATTGGGGTTTAGCAAGTAATAGTATTCACTTCCTAGATTTATTTTTCTTCTTAAAAAGAAAAAGGGTTAAAATTAAAAAAATTTCAAATAATTTAGAAAAAAAAATTTACTCATCAAAAAGAAAAAAATTTATAAATTTCTTTGGTAGCTTTGAGATAAAATTTATTGATGGTACGAAAATTATACTCGAGGATAATAAAAAGATTAGTTCTAAAAATATTAAAATTTCAATAAGTAGGGGTCTAAATAAAATGCAAATTTTAGAACAAAATAAAAAAATTATTTTCAATTTAAATAATAAAACTAAATCTTTTAAAAATTATTATACAAGTGAAATTTCAAAATTGAATGTAAAAGACATTTTGAAAAAGAGAATTTGTAAACTGGATAATTTTAAGAAATCATCTCAAAATCATTTAATACTTTTAAATTTTTTTCTTAATCATTTGAAAATTAATTTAAAAAAAAACACTACCATATGCCCAGTAACTTAAATCTACCAAAATGTAGAATAATTCCAAAATTAGAAATAAAATCTGATTCACTTGTTAAAGGGGTAAATTTAGAGGGTTTAAGAGTTTTAGGAAGACCTGAGTTGTTTGCAGAAAAGTACTATAAAGAAGGTGCAGATGAAATAATATACCAAGATGTAGTTGCTAGTTTGTATGGTAAGAATACATTAACAGAAATTGTTAATAGAACTGCATCTAATTTATTTATTCCATTAACTGTTGGAGGCGGAATTAGATCTTTAGAGGATATTAAAAAACTTTTAAATGCTGGCGCAGATAAAGTTTCAATTAATAGTGCTGCAGTTAAAAATCCAAATTTTATCAAAGAAGCTGCAGAAACATTTGGAAGCTCAACAATATCTGTTTCCGTTGAGACCAATAAAATTGATAATGAATATTTAGTTTTCACAGAAAATGGAAGAAATCTTCATAATATTTCTGTTATTCATTGGATTGAGCAAATTCAATCACTTGGAGCTGGCGAAGTTATTTTAACCTCAATATCAAAGGAAGGTCTTGGGTTGGGTTTGGATTTGGAATTATTAAATAAAGTTAGAAATTTAGTAAATATTCCACTCGTAATAAATGGAGGAGTAGGAAAAATTGATGACATAAAAAATTTAATTTCAAATTTTAAAGTAAGCGGTGTTGCAGTAGGCTCGGCATTTCATTACTACTATTTAAACTCTTTTATAAAAGATAAGCAAATTTCAGGTAATAAAGATTTTACTTTAGGACATGTAGAAAATACAAAATATAACTGTTTTTCAATCAAAAAATTGAACCAAGAAATTGTAAAGTTATGAAAAAAAAAATTGGAATTATTTCTTATAATATAAATAATTTGTTTAGTATTTCGAATACAATAAAAAAATTAGATCATATTCCAGTCATATCAAATGAAAGAAAAACTCTATTAAATTGTGACTTTTTGGTTTTACCAGGTGTAGGTGCTTATGAAATTGCAATGAAAAATATTTTTAAGAACAATATAGATCAGATTATTAATGAGTTTATTAAAAAAGGAAATTTTTTTTTAGGAATATGTCTTGGTTATCAAATTTTATTTGAAGAAAGCAATGAATTTAAAATTACAAAAGGATTAAATCTGATAAAGGGCAAAGTGACTAAATTTGATAAAAAAATGATTACTCCTCATGTAGGTTGGAACTATGTTGATGCAAGTAATAGTAAAATAATCAAAAAAAATGAAAATAAATTTTACTTTATTCATTCTTATTATGCCACACCTAAATATAAAGAAGATATTTTTTGTGAGACATCTTATAATGATTTTAAGTTTTGCTCTGGAGTAAAAAAAGAAAATATTTACGGATTACAATTCCATCCTGAGAAGAGTGGAAAAAATGGAATTAATTTTTTTGAAAAATTTTTAAGTCAATAATGAAACAGTCAAACCTAGAAAAACAAATTCATCAAATACCAAAAGAGGTAAAATGGTGTAAAAAATGTGTTATTTCAAATCAAAGACCAAGAATTATATTTGATGAAAACGGTATTTGTAGTGGCTGTAAAAATAATGAAAATAAAAAATTGATAGATTGGTCAAAGAGAGAAAAAGAGTTAATTGAATTATTAGATAAACATAGAAGTAAAAATGGTGATTTTGATGTAATTGTCCCCAGCAGTGGAGGTAAAGACTCAGGTTACGTAGCTCATCAGCTTAAACATAAATATAATATGAATCCTCTGACTGTAACTTGGTCACCATTAGCTTACACTAATATTGGTATGCAAAACTTACAATCAAAAATTGATTCTGGATTTAATAATATTTTATATAGACCAAACGTTTCTTTTCAAAAAAAACTTGCTAGATTATGCTTAGAAGAATTAGGAGATGCTTTTCATGTTTTCGTAATGGGCCAAGTTTCGTTCCCTTTTCATATTGCTTTAAAGATGGGAATAAAACTTGTTTTTTATGGTGAAAATGGAGAGTTGGAATATGCAAGTGATCCTAATAATATTGATAAACCATATAAACCTACATCTGAATGGTTAAATCATTATTTTAAGGGCAGCAGTTTGCAAGATTTAATTGAATTTGGTTTAAAGAAAAAAAAATATTTTTCACAAAGTAATTTTTCTAATTCAGATTTAGTTTTCTATCAGCCACCTGAGGAAAAGAAATTGATAGATGCAGGAATAATTGGAAAGTATTTTTATGGTTATTATAAAAAATGGATTCCTCAAGAGAACTATTACTATGTTTCAAAACATCTAAATTTTAAACCTAATCCTGAAAGAACTGAAGGAACTTATTCCAAGTACGCAAGTTTAGATGATAAATTTGATGGAATGCATTATTACCTGAGGTACATAAAATTTGGCCTCGGAAGATGTGTCGAAGACGCTTCTCATGAAGTAAGAGATGGCCACATAACTAGAGAAGAAGCTTTATCCCTGGTCCAAAAGTACGAGGGAGAGTTTCCAAAAAAATATTATCAAGAATTTTTAGATTATCTAGAAATTACCGATGCAGATTTTTGGTCTACTGTTGACTCTTGGAGACCCAAACACCTATGGGAAAAAAAAGGTAATTACTGGAAATTAAAAAATCCACCTAAATAAAATTGATTAGATTTAAATTCAAAGTAATTAAAAAGAAAGATGTATTATTATTAGACAATAATTATGCTAAACTTAAATTTAATAATATTTCTTATGAAGTAGTAGATTTAAATAATATTAATCTTTTTTGTATTAAAAATATATTTAAAAACTTAATTAGATATAGTTTTAAAATACCCTTTAAAGATATTTATCTCAAAAGTTTAATTGAAACTTACTCACCTAAAATAGTTATTGATCACAATATTAGAGGATATGCTTTTAGAGTAAAAAAATTGTGTAGCAAGATATTTACAATAATTTATCAACACAGTTTTTTTTATGAAAATGAGAAAGAATTTTATATTAAAAAATTTAATGGATTAAGTTGTGACTTATTTATTACTTATAATCAAATTGACCAGGATTTTTTATCAAAATTAATTTCTTCTAAATATCTTAATTTAGGATCAGTTAAAAATAATGAACTAATTTTAAACGATTATAAAAACAAGCAAATTCCATTACTTATAATCTCTGAATATAGAAGAAATATAAATGATTTACACTTAAAAAAACAAATTGAACTTTTTTCATATATTAAGAATTTTGCAAAAAAAAATAAGCTTAAACCATTTATAGCTTTAGCTGCAAATCGTGATGATAAAAAGAAAATGTTGAGCTCTGAGTTAGATTTTTTTAAAAAACACTTAGGAGAGTTTGAGTGGTCTTACGAGAATAATTTTATCAGTGCAAGTAAATCTAATCTGATAATTTGTCTAACATCTAATATGGGAATAGAACTTTTGAGCAGAGGATTTAAAACAATTTTCTTCAATTTAATTGGTGATGAGGATACTCTTCAAATTAATCCTTATTTAAATAAAAATAGTCCAGATTATTTTTTTAAAAAATTATCTCCAGAGGAGATAGATAAAAGAATAGACTATTATTTTAAACTTAGTATCGATGATTGGCAAAAAAGTTCATTTTTTAAAAATAATTCCATCTTTTATGACAAGGAAAATGAAACATTGAAGAGAGAAATAAGTAAAATTATAAAGCCTAATGAAAAAAATTAAAAAAACTGCTTTAGTAATGGGGTTTGGATCTGCAGGTCAAAAACATGCAATGATATTAAAAAAATACTTAAATTTCAAAAAAATTTATATTTATACTTCAAAAAAAAAAATAAAAAATTTTCGAATTATTAATAATCTAAAAGATATTAAAAACTATAATTTTGATTACTTTGTAATTTCATCGGAAACTTCGAAACATTACGATTGTTTAAAATATATTGAAGATAATTTCAGAGGTAAAAAAATTCTTGTAGAAAAGCCTCTTTTTGAAAAATTTAGAAAAATTAAAATAAAAAATAATAAAGTATTTGTTGGCTATAATTTGAGGATGCATCCACTGTTAAAAAAAATAAAATCTTTTTTAAATAAAAAAAAGATCTACTCTATAAATGTAATTTGTAACTCATTTTTACCTAATTGGAGAAAAAACATTTATTATAAAAAATCAAGTAGCGTTTCTAGAAAAAAAGGTGGCGGGGTAATACTTGATTTAAGTCATGAGTTTGACTACATCAATTGGATATTTGGTGACATAAAGCCTAAATTTGTATCAATTAATAAATTATCAAATTTGACATTAAACACAGAGGATAGTTTTTTATTATATGGAAAAATATATAATACAAAACTTTCTTTAGATTTAAATTATTTTTCAAGAATACAAAAAAGACTCATCTTTATTGATGGAGAAAAATTTAGTGCTACAATTGATATTGTAAAAGGCACATTAAAGATAAGTTACAATGATAAAATTTCTACAATTAGAATTAAAGAAAAAAATAAGGATTTTACTTACATAAATTTGCATAAAAAAATTCTATCAAGTAACTATAGTGATATTTGTGATTTTAAAAACGGAATTAAGAATATGAAATTTATAGAGAAAATAAAAAACTTCCATTAGTGTTTAAAAATGAAAATTGTAGCTATTATTCCAATAAAAAAAAATTCTAAAAGAGTAAAAGGTAAAAATTTCAAAAAAATTTTAGGCAAACCTCTTTATCAATATTTATTAACTACTATTAAAAAAGCAAATTTTGATGAGGTTTATGTTGACAGTGATAGTCCTCAAATAAAATATTTTTGTAAAAAGAATAAAATAAAGTTTATTGAGAGATTAGATTATTTAAAGAAAGATAATGCCAATGGAAATGATCTGCTTAATTACCACGCAAAGATAATCAAAGCAGATATTTATTTTCAATTATTCGTTACTTCCCCATTATTGAATATCAAAACTATAAATAAATGTATTAGTATTTTAAAAAATAAAAAAAAATATGACTCAATTTTTACAATTAAAGAAATTTACTCTTGGTTTTGGTTTAAAAACAAACCAATTAATTACAAACCAAAAGTTCTACCAAGAAGCCAAGATGCTGAACCAATAATTCAAGAAACAACTGGTATATATGGCATTAGATCAAATACCTTAAAAAAAGTTAAATGCAGAATTGGAAAAAAACCTTTTTTACTAAAAGTAAGTGACGAAGAAAGTATTGATTTAGATAATCACTCAGATTTCCAATTTCTAAAATACAAGCTGAAAGCAAGAAATAAAAATTAATGAGGAAATGGTTTAAATATTATTTAGAATTTAAAAATCTAAAAAATAAAAAGATTAAGAAGCATCACAAATTTAAAGAATTTGAAATGGCAATGGGAGGGTATAAAGACAATGATTTTTACAAAAACAAAAAATTCTTTATTCAAGGTTTCGTACAGGGCAGATTTAAAGAATATGATAATTTCTTGAAAAAAAACTTGAAAAAAAAAGATATTATTTCAATAGCAAGCGGCAGATGTATTAATGAACTAGCCCTAAAAAATAATGGTTTTGATATTGATTGTTCAGATCTTGGGGTACCAGAAAGTTACAAAAAATCAAAAAAATTATTTGGCAATTTTAAATATATGAAATTCAATATCTTAAAGGATAAATTAAAAAAAAGATATCAAACAGCATTAGCACTTGGTTTAGTTTATGTTTTTTCACAAAATGAACTAGATAAATTTTTTTTAAGATCTAATCGATTAATTAAAAAAAAAGGAAATTTAATAATAGATTCAAGTTCGAGTCCTGATAATTTATATACATACTTTTTTGACAAGTATTTTCTAAAATATGAAATTTACCTTATTTCTTTTATACTTAAATTCTTCGGTAAAAAAAATACCGTAGTTTCAAGACATCATGGATATAAATTCACAAATTTTGAGTTAATAGAAACTGCAAAAAAAAATGGATTTGAGTTAGTTTTATTATCGCAAAAAGATTATTTAAGTGAAATTTTAAGAAGTAAAATCATAAGCAAAATTTACAATAAGTTTAATTTTTTAAAATATATTTTAATTATTTTTGGTTTTCCTATGCCATATTTAAGAATATTTAAATTTTTAAAAACAAAAGAGGTTTAACGATGATTGAAATTTTATGTACTGTGGGACCTAAATCGATAAATAAGAAATTTCTATCTAATTTAAAAGGCACTAGAGTGACAACTCTTAGAATAAATTTATCTCACACAAAAATTAACGAAATTAAAAAAGTTTATAAAAAAATTAGGAAATACTCAAAACTTCCTATTTGCCTTGACACAGAAGGAGCGCAAATTCGTACATCTTTTAATGGAAGAAAATATCTTAAAGCTAATCAAATGATAAGAATCGAAAAAAAACCAAAATTAAGAAGCTTAAATTTATATCCTGACATTTATAGAAAATTAAAAAAAAACCATATTTTGGAAATTGGATTTGAAAATTTAATTATCAAGATAAAAGAATTTAAAAAGGATTACTGTTTAGCAAAAGTAATATCATCAGGTTTTTTAGAAAACAACAAAGGTGTTCACATACAAAATCAAAAGATAAATCTCTCACCTCTTACCAACAAAGATATTTCTTCAATAAATTTAGCTCAAAGAGTTGGAATTGAAACATATGCTCTTTCGTTCACAAATAGTGTAAACGATGTAAAATATTTCAATAAAATTCTCCCAAAATATAAAAAAATTTTTAAGATTGAAACTAAAAGCGCAATTACAAATTTTAATTCAATTATTAAAAATTGCACCAGAGTTCTTATTGATAGAGGAGATTTGTCAAAAGACGTAGGTCTACTAGATGTTCCAGTAATTCAAAGAAAAATACAAAAAATCGCGAAAAAAAATAAAAAGAAAGTATTTGTTGCAACTAATCTTCTGGAGTCAATGATAGATAAACCATATCCAACGCGTGCAGAAATTAATGATATCTATAATTGTCTTGAATTAGGTGCTAACGGATTAGTTCTCGCAGCTGAGACAGCCATAGGAAAATGGCCATTAGAATGTGTCAATTTATTAGATTCGATTATAAGTAAATTTGAAAAAGAGAAAAAATAAATGATCTTAAATCCTATACTAGTAGTTAGTCATCCACGAAGCGGTTCACATTTTTTAATGACCGCTTTAAGACAAAATTATCCAAAAATATTTAGTATTCAAAATCCTTATTTTGCACTGGATAATTTATTAATACCAGGTGATCATTCAATAAGTAAAAAATTTGTAAATTGGTATAACGATACAATTAAAAATCAAAAGATACCCTTGATTGAAATTAAATGTCTTCAAGAGGATTTACATAACTTTGTTGAACTAAATCAAAATGTTGAGGTTGTTAAAATAATTAAGGAAATATTAAGAAATGGTATATTTTTAAACATTGTAAGGGATCCAAGGAAATGTCTTTTGTCATGGTATAAATTATGTAAATCTGGCGGGGCTATTACGTTTGCTGGATCAAAATCCAGATTGTCAAATATGAACTATGAAGAATTCATTGATTCCACAAATATGCATAAATTACCAAATAGAAGTGTAATGGAATATGATGCAACAACTCTAGATTTCTGCGCTTATCATCATAATAGTTGGAAAATTTTTACTGAAAAACGAGGCGATTATGTAATTAATTACGATGACTTAAATCAAAATTATCAAGAGTCCTTAAAAACAATTTTACATTTTGTAACTAAAAAATTAAATTTTACTTTTGATAAAAATAATCATAATTTAGAAAGACCTCCAAATGCATATAATGCAAGGTACTATAGAAAAATTGGTAAATTTATTAAGAATATCGATTTTATTTTGTACTCAGATTTCTTGGTAAAAACATTAAAAATGGTAAACTTTAACTTAGATACCTTAAGGGAGAGGATTATTTCATCATTTTTGGCAAGCTCAATTCCGATAGTCGAGAGAGAGTATAAACCAAACGAAGAATTAAATAAAAAAATTTTAATAAAATATAACAATGCATATGAAAAATATTCTGGAAGTAAGCAGACAAAATTCATATAACTAAAGAGGTGCAGAAATTATGAAAATTGTAGTGATAGGTGGAAGTGGTTTCCTAGGGTCCCATGTAGCTGATAAACTTACCAGCGCAGGACATGAAGTAACTATCTTTGATAAAGGCAAATCTCAATGGATATCTAAAAATCAAAAAATGGTAATCGGAGATGTTCTAAGCATAAGTGATTTGGAAAAAGTTATTTCAAAAAGTGACGTAGTGTATAATTTTGCAGCTATAGCAGATATTGATGAAGCGGAAACCAAACCGCAAATAACAGCTAATGTGAATATAATTGGTACATTAAACATATTAGAACTATGTAAAAAATATAAAATAAAGAGAATTATGTTTGCTAGTACAATTTATGTTTATAGTTTAGAAGGAAACTTTTATAGATGTAGTAAGCAGGCGGCTGAAAGTTTTATAGAAGAATATCATAGACTTTATAAGTTGGATTATACAATATTAAGATACGGTTCAATTTATGGACCAAGATCAAATAGTAGTAACGGTTTATATAAAATTATCAAAGCTGCAATAGATAAAAATGAGATAATTTATGAAGGCGATAAAGAAGCAAGAAGGGAATACATTCATGTGGAAGATGCTGCAGATGCTAGTGTAAAAATGCTTGAAGAAAAATTTAAAAATCAAAATATCATTTTGACCGGACAACAGTCTTTAAAAGTATATGATGTTATGAAAATGCTCTCAGAAATACTAGGTATGGAAAAAAATTTAAAATTTAAAGATAAAAAAGAAAGTGGCCATTACTCGAGAACTCCTTATTCATATCAACCAAGATTAGCAAAAAAATATACTCCTAATGTACACTTCGATCTTGGCCAAGGTTTATTGCAGTTAATTGAAATTATAAAAAAATAAGTAATCAGTTGAAATCTTTTATAAAAAATTTATTA
>MDTG01020897.1_pt1 | contig 12297 bp, 10 predicted proteins | sample 811421 | NCBI WGS metagenome assembly MDTG01 (sample SAMN05326645, study PRJNA326480) | marine metagenome | isolation source: seawater | place: Pacific Ocean: South East | collected 2011
CTAAAAAATCATGGGCAGGTTTTCCTTTAATTGAGCATAGAAGATGGCTTAAATTACAAAGTAAAATTGCTAAACTATTAAAATAAAGGCCAAGTTATAGCTAAAAAAATCATATCATTAATTGTTTTATTTATTATTGTTTATTTTGAATTTGCTACATTTTTTAGTACAAAAGATGTAGTTGGAAAAGTAGGATTTATATTTGCAAAGAACTCAAATGAGTACTTTGGTTTATTATCTTATGTATATCTTTTAATGTTTCTTTATCCTTTATATATTATAAATTTCAAGGAAAATATTAAGGGTAAAGATTTAACTTTAAATATTATTGTAGTGTTATTAATCCTTTTTGTATCTTTGATATTTCAGTCACTTATTGTCGAAAACGGTATATATAGTGGAAAAATAGGGAATATACTTGTTGAGAGTTTAAGCCCCTTTATTGGTAATGCTGGGCTTTATATTTTTGTTTTAGTTGGTTTTGTAATCTCTTTTCTAGTTTTATTTGAAAATTCAGAAATGGATGTTACAAAATTAGTTAATAAGTTTAAAATTGATAGAAGCTCTAATATTAAAAGAATAGAAAATACAAGTAGTAAAAGAAAGAAAAGAAAAGAAGAGAGTGTTGTAGTAAAAGAAAGTGGTAATACAGCTGAGATTACTATAGATAATCCAATCATCACTCCAGTTGCTCCTGTTGAAACAGATTTTATAAATGAACCTGAGATATTAGAAGTTATTGATGAGATAAAAGAAAATACTTCTAAAGAAGAGAATAATCAACTTGAAGAACAAATCTTAAGTACACAACATGAAGCACATGGAATAATTGTAGAAGAGTTAGAAGAGAATAAAAAACTTCTTGATGAGATTGAATTAGGTGCTACAGAAAAACCAAAAGATTTCAAGCTTCCTCATACAAACTTTTTCCAAGCAACACCAAAAGAGAAAAAATCTAAGGTTTCTGAGTCTGTGATTGACCAAAAGATTTGTGATTTATTAGATAAACTTTCAATGTTTAAAATTGAAGGTGATGTTGTAAGAACTTATACAGGTCCCGTTGTTACTACTTTTGAATTTAAACCTGCTCCAAATGTTAAAGTATCTAAGATTTTAAATTTACAAGATGATTTAGCAATGGCTTTAAAAGCCCAAACTATTAGAATTCAAGCTCCAATTCCTGGTAAAGATGTTGTTGGTATTGAAGTTCCAAATGAAGATACTCAAACTATTTATTTAAAAGAGATGTTAGAAAGTGATTTATTTCAAAATTCTAAATCTCCATTAACAATGATTTTAGGAAAAGATATTGTTGGAAAAGCATTTATTACAGACCTTAAAAAACTTCCTCATTTACTAATTGCAGGGACTACAGGTTCAGGTAAATCAGTTGGTATCAACTCAATGATTCTTTCACTATTATATAAAAACTCGCCAGATAATTTAAAACTAGTAATGATTGATCCAAAAATGCTTGAATTTTCAATGTATAATGATATTCCACATTTACTTACTCCTGTTATTACAAAAGCAGGGGATGCTGTTAATGCCTTAGCAAATATGGTTGGTGAAATGGAGAGACGTTATACTTTAATGTCTCAAACAAAAACTAAAAATATTGAAAACTATAATGAAAAAGCTAAAAAAGAAGGCTTTGAGACACTACCTTATATTGTTGTTGTAATTGATGAGCTAGCTGATTTAATGATGACAAGTGGTAAAGATGTTGAATACTCAATTGCAAGACTTGCTCAAATGGCAAGAGCTTCAGGTATTCACTTAATAGTTGCAACTCAAAGACCATCTGTTGATGTAGTTACTGGTCTTATTAAAGCGAATCTTCCAAGTAGACTCTCATATAAAGTAGGGCAGAAAATTGATTCTAAAATTATCTTAGATTCAATGGGAGCTGAGTCTTTACTTGGTCGTGGGGATATGTTATTTACACCACCTGGAATGTCTGGATTAGTTAGAATTCATGCACCTTGGTCAAGTGAAGATGAAATCGAAAAAGTTGTTGATTTCTTAAAAGAGCAAAGAGATGTTGAATATGATATGAATTTTATCAAGGATAGAAATTCTCAAAACTCTTCAAATACTTCTACAAGTGCTGAGTTAGGTGAATTAGATGAATTATATGAAGCAGCAAAAATGGTTTGTATTAATGATAAAAAAACATCTATTTCTTATATTCAAAGAAAACTTAGAATTGGATATAACAGAGCAGCTACGATTGTAGAGCAGTTAGAACAAACTGGAGTTTTATCTGAAGCAAATATTAAAGGTAATAGAGAAATACTAGTTTAACAATTGTTACTTTATGTTTACAAATAAATATTATAATACTATTTGTAAACTAGGAGTAATAATTGATAAATATCTTAATGATCGAAGATGATGCTGAACTAGCTGAAATCTTAGGCGAATACTTAAATGAATATAATATAAAAGTGACAAACTTTCTAAGACCCGAACTTGGGATTAAAGCTTTAAATGAAAAAAAATATGACTTATTGATTTTAGATTTGTCTTTACCTGATATTGATGGTATTGATGTTTGTAAGATGATTCGTAAAAAACATAGCATTCCTATCATAATATCTTCAGCAAGATCTTATATTGGAGATAAAATAGCATGTTTTTCTTATGGCGCTGATGATTTTATGCCAAAACCTTATGATACGCAAGAACTAATATATAGAATTAAATCTATTCTTAGAAGATGTAATCATCAAATAATAAAAGAAACTAAACCTGAAAAAGAGAAGATTTTCACTTTTAATGAATCTAAAATGGAAATTTCTAAAAATTCTGAATTATTAAATTTGACAAATGCAGAATATTATATTCTATTATATATGATAAAGAAAAACGGTTTTGTATTATCTAGGCATGAACTATTGTCAAATGTAGAGTCTATAAAATATGAAAGTTCTTATAAAAGTATAGATGTATTAATAGGTAGAGTTCGAAGTAAAATAGAAGAAAATGTAAAAAAACCTAAATATATTTTATCAATTAGAGGTCTAGGTTATAAGTTTATTAATGAATAAAGAGAACTCTAGTACTTTACAAATAAGTATTTTCTATCTATTTATTTTTATTCTACTTAATATATTTGTTTTATTTCAATTTAAAGTATCTTACCTTATAGAATTAGTATTAATAGATATATTACTTATACTATTTTATATTTTCTTATTAAAAAAATTAAAAGTACTAACTATACAAAAAGAAAAAGAGTTAATAAACTCAAGAAATCTATTTTTACGAAATATAATGCATGAATTAAAAACACCTATTACAAAAGGGAAGATTGTTACTAATAGTTTTGATGATACAAAAAAGAGGACTGTTTTATCAAGTGTTTTTAATCGATTAGAGTTTTTATTAAATGAATTCTCAAAAATTGAAGAACTTACTTCTGGCTTTATTAAGTTAGAGATAAAAAGTTATAGAGCTGTTGATTTAATAGATGAATCTTTAGATATGTTACTTTTAAATAGTAGTAATATTAATCTTAAAATAAATAAAGACTTAAAGATTGATGTTGATTTTAAGCTATTTTCAAGTGCTTTAAAAAATTTAATTGATAATGCAATTAAATATAACACCAATGATAAAATAGAAATTATTGTTGATAAGAATTCTATTGAAATAAAAAATAAAGGAAAAAAGCTTAAAAAGGATATTAATACCTACTATAAAGCTTTTAATCGTGACTATGAAAAAAGTAACGATGTTTTAGGCCTTGGTCTATTTATATCAAATAGTATAATCAAACTTCATAACTATAAACTTGAATATAAGTTTAAAAATAATTATCACCTCTTTCAAATCGTATTTTAATCTTCATTAACTTTTGTTAGAAACTCTTACCCTCTATTTACTCCTAATTGTTAAGATTGAAAAAATCTAAAAACTTAGGAGTTTCTTATGTCAACTACAGTTACAAGTTCAACAAGTACAGATATATATGGTAATACTTATACTACTGCTGTAAACAATGATGAGTTAGAGAGTGATGATTTTATTACACTTATGCTAACTGAATTATCTATGCAAGATCCAACTGATCCTGTTGATTCAAGTTCTATGTTAAGTACACAATTAGAACTATCTTCTTTAGAAGCTAATGTAGCTACTGTTACTGCTATGGAGGCACTACAAAGTTCATTTGAACAATCAGCATTATCCTCATCTGCATCACTAATTGGTAATATAGTTGAAAATGGCAATTTAGATGATAGTGGTAATACTAAACAATATAAAGTTTCATCAGTAGAGGGAGTTGATGGAGAGATTTATCTAACAGCTTATGAAATATCTGGATACTATGATGTATATACTTTTTCTGCTGTTGATAGTGAAGATACAAGTATTGATTCATCAAGTGAAGAGGATACGGTAAGTTTTACAAATAGTGATGGGGATACATATACTTTCTCTACATATGGAAAAACATACCAAGAATTAAGTACTGAAATAAATGCAGTTGATGGAATCACATCAAGTATTGTAGAAAATTCATCAGGAAAGTATCAAATGGTAACTTCAGTAAGTAATGGTAACTCATCATTTAAACAAAGTGGAACTGAACTAGCTTATTCTTCAGATACCGCAACTTCGTATGATAGTGAAGCTGAAACAATTTTATATAGTAATATTAGTAAAATATACTAGTGTTACTTTTATTACAAATGTTACTTTATTTTAACCAAACATAGGGATTGCTTACAAATGCTTAAATAAGTGATACCCTATATTTACATCATTCCTTTATTATTAACATAAGTGAAATATCACATGCTACTTAAAGGATTTAAAATGATTAGTGCATTATGGACAGGGATAGCTGGTCTATCATCATCACAAACTGCTTTAGATAATGAATCAAATAATATTGCAAATGTTAATACTGTAGGTTACAAAGCATCTAGAGTCTCTTTTGCAGATTTAATGTATCAAGATAGTATAGGAAAAGGTTCTTCTGTAACAAGTGCAGAAAAGCAATATACGCAAGGAAGTTTAAATTTAACAGGTTCTTCTTATGATGTTGCTCTTAATGGAGATGGTTTCTTTGTTGTATCAAACACAGATACTTCAGGTACATCCGAATTATATTATACAAGAGCTGGAAACTTTAGAATGGGCGATGATGGAACATTGCAAGATTCTTCAGGAAATGATGTCCAAGGTTGGGCTTTGAGTGCAATTGATACAACATCAGATGTAGAATCTACAAACTCTAACTTAAATTCATTTACTGATATTTTTACAGAAGTTGCGGGAAATCAAATTATTAATTATACAAATAAAATTGAAACTTATTCTGCAAAGATGTCAGATTATACTGTAAGTTCAAATTCTGATGATGAACTTTTATCTGGATCGGGGATTAAAACACAATCAACAAAAATATCTGATATTGAAGCTTTAATATCAAACTATAGTATGGCTTTAGAAAATCTTGCGATAAGTCCAAATGCTACTTCAAGTCCATCAATATCACAAATAAGTACTATAGATTTTCCTAATGGAACATCTTCTTCTTTAGATGAAGAAGGTGACCAAATATATGTATATATTGATGGTGATAAAATAACACAAAATTATGAAAATGTAACTGCAAGTGATGCTTTCAAAAGTGAAGTAGGTACAGCTGTGACTGCTGGTACTGTTGTTGCTGATTTAGATGCAGATGGTACAGTTACTGATGCTGAGTATAATGTTTTAGCAAGTAGAGTTGCAACATATAAAGCTTTAGCTGATGAAATATCGAATATTACAGGATTAAACGCATATACAGTTGATCCAACAACAAATGAAGCAAGTACTAATCTTGCAAACGTATTAAATGGAACTATAAAAATAGATTCTATTATTTCTGGAACTGCATTTACAATAGGTGATATAAGTGAAGTTTCAGGAACAAATGAATCTTCTGGTACAACAACAACCATTGCAGATGCAGTATCAGGAACAGGAGAAGCTGCAGTTGAAAGTGCTATGAATGATTTAAAAAATGCTGTTGCAGGATATCAGCAAGATGTTTATGAAGAAGAAGACATTTTAGCAGATGACTCTGATACTGCAATTACATTTGCAGTAGGTGATACTCTTTCTTATACTATTGGAACAGTAACAGTAACTTCTGATAATACATTAACAACTTATGATGAAGCAATGGAAGATATGATTGCAAAAATAAATTCTGATGTTGAGTTACAACTACTAGTTGAAGCAAAAGATGTAAATGGAATTTTAGTTGTTGAATCAGTAAATGCTGGTGAAGAATTTTCAGGAACATTAAATTTTTATGATGATAGTGCTACTGAAACTTACTTAAAAGATATGAATCTTGACTTAAGTGGTAACACAGGTGGAAATGCTGAATTTATGCAAATTGTATCATCTATTGATCAAACAGCTTCAAAGTCATCTTTACAATTAAAACTTGATACCTTAGGTATAACTGACTCTTCTTTTGGAGAATTTTCTGTTGATAGTAATGGTGTAATTACAATGTCACAAGATGGAATGGATTATGCAATTGGACAAATTGCTATTGCTCAATTTAATAATAATATAGGACTAGAAGCAGTTGGAGACAATTTATTAGAAAAAACTACAACAAGTGGTGATCCAATTTATAGTATTAATAATGACAATGGTGTTGAAATGGAAAGTGAAACATTAGAGTTAAGTACAGCTGATTTAAGTGAGAGTTTAGTAAATCTAATGGTTTTTCAAAGAGCTTTTGAAGCAAATGCTAAATCTATAACAACTGCTGATGAAATATTAACTACATTAATCGGTTTAAAACGTTAATCTAAAAGGAATTTATGATGGTTAGCTCAATAAATACAATTATGTATAACTTAGAACTTCTAAATGAGAGAAGTTCTAAAGTAACTTATGGATTAAGTAGTAATAAAGCACTAGAACAAGGTAGTGATGACTCAATAAAGTTTGACTATTTATTAAGTATACAAAATAATTTAAATACTTATACAGCAATTGAAAATAGAATTGAATTATCAAACACATATAATACTTTTAGTGATACAACTACTTCTGATATAAAAACAGCAATGGAGTCAGTTAACACTGATATTATAAAAGCTTTAAATGATACTGTTAGTAGTGTTGATAAAAATGTTATTGCAAGTGAAGTTGAACAGATTAAAGATACTTTATTTTCGTTAGTTAATGACTCAACTAATGGAGAATATCTATTCTCAGGTAATAATACAGATACAACCCCTTTTATTAAAGATGAAGTAACTGGACAAATAAGCTATGAAAGTGATTATTCAAATAAGAAAGTAAATGTCGAAAAAAACCAATATACAACTCAAGGTATTAATGGTATTGAATTGATTTATTACACAAATGCAAGTGCATCAAATGGTGAAACATTAGATTTTACGAGTAATGAAATCATTTTAGATAAAGAAGGTAATGAGTGGAAGGTTCTAGATAATGACAATGATGGAACATATGATGGTTTATATTTAAATGGTGATACCTCATCAATACCTATTGCTCTAACTACAAACAGTGATGGAACTTTTTCTATAACTAATACAGAAGATACAAAATTAGAATCAAAACATAGCTATTTTGATGATTTAGATGAGTTAATAGCTGCATTAAAACAAAAAGATACTAATGGAAATGATATTACTACAAGTGAAGCTAGTACTTTATTATCAAGTGCTTTGGAAAAATTTGAACAAGCTTATGATAATACAAATACTTCACATTCAAAATTAGGAATAAGAACTAATCTTATTGAATCTTATGCTCAAAGTGTACAGTCAAAACTAACCAATTATACTTTATTAGAAGAGCAGTATGAAAGTGCAGATTTAACTGCACTTGCTGTTGAATCTCAATCTTTAGAAAATACATACACAGCACTTTACTCAACTATAAATAAAATAAATGACTTATCTTTAGTTAAATATATAAATTAAAAGGAAAATAAAATGGGAACAAATATAGATATTAAACAGCTTGAAAATCAGGTGGTTGAATGTTATAGTTATTTTATGCATAATCATAAAACTTCTAATTTTGATAATTTAGAAAATATGCTAACTAAGCTACAAAAGTCTATGAATCTTCTTACTATGACAAATATTGTAAATATTATAGATAGAGTTATAGAAGATGGAAGAAAAAATAGTTCAAATAAAAACAAACAATATAATGTTTCTTCAATTCAAACTACAAAAGATAACAAAATATATTTAGTATGTCATGAAGTATTAGGCTTTGATGATATTGATAAAAAATTTATATTAGATAATGTTTTATCTTATATAGATTTTGTAGATATAAAAAAAATTTATTAAGTATAAATTATGATGGATTCCTTATATACAGCAAAGAGTGGCTTGTCAGTTGCAAGAAGTGCTGTTGATGTTACATCAAATAATATTGCAAATGAAAATACTGAAGCTTATAAAAAAAGAACAGTTGATGTATCAGAGATTAGTTCACTTGAAGATAATATAGGAAATGGTGTCTCTTTTGATGGAGTAACAAGAACTACAAATGAGTATTTGTATACACAGTTAACACAACAAAATAGCCTAATGGAATATTATAATCAAGAAGATTTAACCTCAAGTAATATTGAAACAATGTTTAGTGAAACTGATAGTAGTGGTTTATCTATTACAATAAGTGATTTTTTTAATGATTTAGAATCTCTAAGATCAGATCCAAATAGTTCTATATATCAAGAACAGTTAGAATCACAAAGTGAAACTCTTGTTAATAATCTTAGCTCTTTATATGAAGAATTAGATGAGATTGAAACAAGTACTTATTCATTATTAGAAGATCAAGTTTCAAGTGTTAATAGTATTTTAGAAGAGATTGTTTATTTAAATGAAAAGATTGTTAAAAGTTCTTCTAGTTCAAATAATGATTTATTAGATAAAAGAGATGCTTTAGAAGAGGAGTTATCAAAGTATGTAGATTTTAAAATTGATACAAGTAGCTCAAAGTACAATTTAGAAATAGCAGGAGTTAGTGCTATATTTAATAATACAAATCTCCATGAAGTTAGTATTAATGAAACATATACTGCACAAAAAGATATTTATATCTCTACTAGTTTAGAAGATTCAAATATTAATAGTAGTGATGAAATAACATTAACTTTAAATAATACTACAAGTATAACAATAACTGCTAATCCAGATCTTACAAGTGATGATTATGACTTTAAAAATCAAATAGTTGATGAAATAAATAATAATAGTGAATTTAATGAACTAAGTGCGTATTTAGATACAAGTAATAATTTAATTATTACTTCAACAAAAGAGGGTGAAGAATCAAAATTTGATTTAGCAATTACTATAAATGATGTTGAAATTCAAAAAAATGATAATTCAATACAAGGAAAGGATGAAGTCTTCTTATCAATATACAATGAAGAATTATCCCTAGAAAGTGGTTCTATTAAATCTTTAACAAACAACTTATCAACATCTACCTCAATAATATCATCATATAAAAGTAGCTTAGATGATTTTGCAAATGCATTAGTTTCTGAATTTAATAAAAATTCTTCTACTTCTGTATTTACAGGTTCTAGTATTAGTACTTTAAGTTTTGTACAAAATAGTATTGGAAGTTTATCTAGTGATGATTTAGAAAGTTTAGCTCAAATTCAATGGAGTGATGAAATTAATATTGATTCAAATAGTGATGATACAACATCTTTTAGCCAGTTTTATCAAAACTTATTAGTTAGTGTTTCTTCTCATGTTGAAAGTAATAATTTTAGGTTAGATTCTCAAAAATCTATAGTTAATTCACTAGAGAGTACTTATAACGAACTTACGAAAGTTGATACAGATGAAGAGATGGTAAATCTACTACAGTATCAAGCAGCTTATGAAGCAAATGCAAAGATTATAACAGCAGTTGATGAAATGTTGCAAACATTATTAAATATGTAAAGGAGAAATTATGGCAGATGGAATTTTAGGCTTAGGTAGTTCAGGAAGTTTAGATTTAAGTCAAGAGCTTTTAGATAAATTAAAAACAGCAGAATCAACATCTATTTTAGACCCAATAACAACAGAGATAGAAGATACCGAAACTGAATTAGAAGCAGTAGAAGAAATACAAGTTATGACAAATGAACTATTAGCAATAATTGAAGATTTTGACTTATATACAACAGGAACAAGTGTTTTTGATGAAATGTCTGCAACTACTAGTGGTTCATCTGTATCTTTTACAGCAACAGATACAAGTGGTTTATCAGAAGGTTCTATTAGTGTAAGTGTTAGTCAATTAGCACAAAAAGATGTTTATCAAACAGATGTTATTTCAGATATTACAGAAGAGATAGGTTCTGGTAGTATAAGTATTGCTATTGGTGAAGAGTCATATACTTTTACAACTGATGGAAAAACTTATGAAGAGTTAGAAGAAGAAATGGGTTATTACACAGAACTTGATGTTGCATTAGAGCAAGTAAGTGATGATAGCTATAGATTAGTTATAAAAAGTGCAAACAATGGACTTGAAAATGGTTTAACAATAACTCAAAGTGACATTGATTTAGGTTTAGAAAATGAATCAAATCATGTGCTTAGTGCCCAAAATTTAATTGCAAGTGTTGATGGTATATAAATATAATGAATTAGTAGATTTAGTAGATTCAAAAATTTTAGGGGATGAAGATGATCCTGCTGTGATTTCAGATTCAAGTACACTAAAAAACATGATGTCAAGTATAAAAGAGATTTTATTTGATTCTTATGGTTTAGATGATGAAGAAAACCTTTTTTCTTATGGTATGTCTTTTGATAGTGATGGATATTTAGAACTTGATAGTACTGAACTATCAAGTGCAATTAGTGAAAACTATGATGATATTAAAGAGTTATTTACAGGATATGCAGAAAAAGAGGGAATTGGAACAAGGCTTAAGACTTATTTAGATGCATTAGATGGCTATGATGGCTTGTTATATACTTATGAAGAGAAACTTGAGGATAGTATTGATACATTAGATGATGATTATACAGAAGCTTCTGAAGCACTTGATGAAAAATATGAAAGTATGGCTACTCAATTTGCTGCATATACAGTATTAATAACAGAAATGGAAACAGCATTCTCTTCGCTTGAAGCAATAATAAATGAAGATGATTGATTTTTATAACTATGCTTTTTTATAAGCATAGTTACTCTATTTTTATAAATTTTAATAAAAAATAAAAAAATCCCTAGCTTTATATTGTTAATTTCTTTTCTGTTTGTAGTGTATGTTATTTTTAATAATTTTTATGATAAAATAAATAAATTATTATTAAGGAGTTTGTTATGAATACAGGTATTGTAGGAAGACACATAGATTTAACAGAATCAATTAAAGATTATATAAATAGTTCAGTAGAAGTATTTAAAAAATATAACTTAGATATTATTTCGGTAAATTCAATTATCTCTCAAGAAGAGAAACATGGTAAAAAAGCATTTTCATTTGAATTTACTTTAAATGTTGCACATTTAGATACAATTGTTGTTAAACAAAAAGATAAAGATTTATATGCTGCTATTGATATAGCAGTAGATAGAGTTTCAAAAGTTTTAAGAAGACACCATGATAAAGTTTCTGCACATAAAGCTACTAAATTAACTGAAGTTGCTTCTTCTGAAATTGAAGATAAGATTGCACTTGAATTAGAAAGTTTTGAAACAGAAATCTATCCTGCAAGACTAGCTTCTTACAAGCCAATGGATATTGAAGAGGCATTAAAAGATCTAAAGAGTTCTGAAGCTGCATTTAAAGTATTCTATGACAAAGACGATAACATGAGAGTATTATATAAAAGTAGTGCTGAAGGAAAATTCGGATTATATTAATCTTGAGTTTTTATAATGAAAAAGGTGTTAGTCAAAAGACTAATGCCTTTTTTAATTTTAATAATACACAAATAGGATATTAAAAGTTTATGAATAAAACATTAAAAAAAATTGCACTTATTGGTCAACCAAACGTAGGTAAATCATCATTATTCAATAGAATTGCGCAAAAAAGAATTGCAATTGTTTCTGATTTAGCGGGAACAACAAGAGATATTAGAAAACATGAAGTTACTATTATGGATAAGTCTGCATTAATGCTAGATACAGGTGGTATTGATGAAACAAATGATGCAATATTTTCAAATGTAAAAAGAAAAGCTATTGAGACTGCAAAAGAGGCTGATATAATACTTTTTATGGTTGATGGTAAAAATATACCTGATGATA
>MDTG01283751.1_pt1 | contig 12296 bp, 9 predicted proteins | sample 811421 | NCBI WGS metagenome assembly MDTG01 (sample SAMN05326645, study PRJNA326480) | marine metagenome | isolation source: seawater | place: Pacific Ocean: South East | collected 2011
ATTATTGTTTCAACTAGTGAAGCTAAATCAATTGGCAAAAAAATATGGTACAATGAATGTGGAGGAACTTTCGAAGGACTAACCTCGTGGAATAAGGGTGAATACTTTGCTTCGCTAGGCATTGGGCATTTCATTTGGTATCATAGAAAACGACCAGGCCCTTTTGATGAAAGTTTCCCAAAACTTATTAATTATCTGGCACTAAAAGGGGTAGACGTTCCTAAATTCACCTTAAATAAACATTGCCCGTGGGAAACAAGAGACGAATTCATCAAATCAAAGGATTCAGTTAAAATGAAAGAACTAAGGTCACTATTGTATCAAACTATTCCCCTACAGACTGAGTTCATTCTTTTAAGACTAGAAAACGCTCTCCCAAAAATGGTTGCAGCCATATCAGGCCAAAACAGAGAACGTGTAGTTTCAAATTTCTATACCTTAGCAAAAACAACAAAAGGAAAATATGCGCTAATGGACTATATTAATTTCAAAGGTGAAGGCACAAAAAAAAGCGAAAGGTATAATGGAAAGGGATGGGGAATGCTACAGGTCCTTGAAGAAATGAATTACCCAAAAAAACTCGAACTCGCCTCAAAAGAATTTTCAATCGCCGCTGAAAAGGTTTTAACCCGTAGGGTAAAAAATGCACCAAAAAATGAATCAATGTGGCTTAAGGGCTGGAGGAACCGCCTCAAAACCTATCTCTAAAAATTTAGTATGGCATTAAATGATGTAATGCCTTTTGACTTTTGTATGGCATGAGGCATTTATTATTAAAATCTCATACCTTTTAAAATGTCCAAAGAAACAACACTCATCCTTTTTAAAACAGATTGCGTTCAAAATAAATTAGTAGGTGAAATACTAAAACGGTTCGAAAACGAGCAGTTTACCATTAGGGGTATGAAAATGATTGAGCTTTCTACTGAACTTCTTGAAGAGCATTACTCACACGTAGCAGACCGACCATTCTTTCCTGAGATCGTTAATTTCATGCAGGCGTCACCAGTGATTGCCCTTGCACTAGAAGGTGAAAATGCTATTGCCAAGGTCCGCGAATTACTCGGACCAACAGATTCCTCTGTAGCAGACAAGGGAACTATTAGAGGCGATTATGGTGTAGGCACCATGAAGAATGTATGTCATGCCTCAGATTCTGAGGATTCGGCAAATGACGAGCTAAAACGATTCTTCAGTGAAAACGAGCTCTTTAATTATTAAGATTTTATAAAATACCAGTCATTTCACCTGCCCCCCCATTAACATTGGGTAACTTTATTTGCATTTGATGTAAATATTAGCGACGATCAAATTAAGGTGGGAAAGTTCAAATATAGCAGATTTATAAATTTGCTTAAGTCATTTTCTTTGTACATGGGCCGTGCTCTTGTATTGATTTCTTTTGGGTTAAATTTATTGATCATAATCTCAGTAGGAATAAGGCACGACAGACTCTCAGCGCTAAACATCCCTCCAATCTGGGTTTGGTCTACCATTGGAATCATAATCTGCCTACTATCGATGCTCTTTATAAGAAAAACTTTACCATTAATAGTTTGTGGATGCTGGATACTCACTACATGCATTTTAGCAGATGAATTTAGGTCCCTTCGTAAAGGAGTTAGTCCGACATTGGGAAAATCAAAAAATATATCTAATCCTAATTCAATAAGGGTCGTAACAATCAATTGTAATGGCCGTAATCTGAATATTGTTAGAGAATCCCTGGATTTTAATCCTGATATAATCCTTACACAGGAATCTCCATCTCCTAAAGAGTTAACATCGTTGATAGGCGAATTGGGTAATAACGAATACGAAGTCATAGGTGGTTGGGACTGTGCCATAATTGCCAAAGGCACACTTAAGAAGAAGAAATATCCATCAGTTCTATTTAATCATGCCACAGGAGCCACTTTAACAATAACAAATGGTACTGAAATAGAACTCCTAAGTCTCCATTTAGAAAGAGCTATTACCCGCTGGGACCTATGGAATATTGAATGCTGGAGAGAGCACACTCAAAGGAATGCAGAAAGACGCGATCAATTAGTATATTTGTTGGAGGAATTAAAAAAGCAATCTAGCAATAAGCCTATAATATTTGGAGGGGATTTTAATTCTTCATATCAAAGTAATCTCTATGAAGTAATACCTGAAAAGTTCACTAATGCATTTGATGAAGCAGGAAAAGGGGTGGGTAATACTTTTACAAATTATTTCCCAGTTATTCGGATAGATCACATATATCCAAGCAATCATTTTTCAATAATTGATTCAAGATCAGTGAAGACCAAAAACTCAGACCATCGAATGGTTATTTGTGATCTTATAATTAATTAAAAAGGGCAATCCTTTAATTTTCCTGCCAAACAAAAATGATGTTTTTTTCTATTTCAGGGTTAAGCGAATGATGTACAGGGCAATTCATCATCGCTTCCTCAATAAATTCTTTTTTAGGGTGATTAGAAGAGAGCGGCAATTCAATTGTGATAGATATTTTAGAAATTCTTCTTGGTAAGTCCTCGCTCATTTCTTTTGTTACCCTCCCCTTAGCTTCTGCAAGATCAATGCCATTATTCTGAGCAACAATACCCAAAATTGTTAACATACATACCCCTAATGAACTAGCACATAAGTCAGTAGGTGAAAAAGACTCTCCTTTACCCTGATTATCCACAGGAGCATCAGTTTCAACCATTACTCCTGACGGCAAGTGATTAGCAGTACAGTGAAGTTCACCAGTGTAATTAATGTCAATATCAACCATGTAATAGAATGTTTTATTTGTTGTAATGAATAATAACGAACACTACTAAAAATTGCTAATGTAAATTCATATACATTGCATAAAAGATTATCACATTAATTCTCATAACTCTTCCTCAAATAGAGCAATTCTAAATCCATACATGGGACCATTTGTTTCTGGCGGCTGAACATTTCTGTAAGAAGCTAGAAATTTCTTTCTGAGGTAAGACTCATAACCGCCGCCTCGGGCAACTAGCCATTCTTTGAAGTTGGAATCTCCACCATATAATTCATCAACCCATTCCCAAACATTTCCTGAAATGTCGTAAAACCCCTTACTGTTAGGCAGAAAACTGCCGACTGGTGCAGATAAAGAAAACCCATCAGAGTATGAGGATAAATACTCACCTTCGGTGGCCCAATTACTTGCAGACTTATCAGCAAGATTTAAAGCCCTCGGCGATGGCGGCCAAGTTCCCTCCCAAGGAAACACACCTTCAATTAACTTGTCTCTTTGAGATGGACTAGCACCACCTTCATTAGTTAAACCTGCTGCCATACTCCAGTCCTCATCCTTAGGCAATCCATAGCGCTGCGAATAGCTAATTAAGCCTCTTTCTCTCTCATGATCAGTCAACCAATTACAAAAACCTCTTATCTTTTTAATAGTAATATTTGCTATTGGGTGATCGCCTAAATTAGCAGAATTATTAACACGACTACTTTTGATATTATTGTGTGTGCAAAAATATTCATAATCTTTATGTCTAGTTTCTATCGCAGCCAACATCAGCCCCTCTCTTAAAGGAATCATTTGAATTCCAAGACTATTCTTCCACTCTTTTGTCATATCAATCCCCACGCTTAAACGCATTTTAACATTAACGAAATGTTCGAAGAAAGGCTGAAGTTCGATTAGTCTAATCTCATCACGATAACCCTTTAGTCTAAATAAAATCTCCAAGGATTCAGGTTTCATATCCTCGAGTGACAGATTTGTTTCTCCAAGAAGCCTATCATTTATATAAACGGATGCTGAACTTGGATACGAACTAATGCTCAATTGAGCAATGGCAGGGCTTTGAACAGATGCAAATAAAGGAAACCGCTTTTCAAAAACATCTTTGCCGTATTTGACCTCCACTTTCTCATGTTCGACATCCAATCTTAACCTATAAAATTGCTTTCCTGATAAAAATCCTTTAGATCTTTCAACTTTTGTTAACCATTCATAGAAAGCCTTAGCAGTATTTTCACTCACAAGGGGAGTTTCATTCAATTCTTGTGAACCACTACCAACAATCAAAATCTTAGCTTCATGAAAATCAAAAATATCACCATTATCTAATAAAAATTCTTTAAACAATTTTATATCAATGGGTTTTGATGAAAGGTGCTCATTATCTTTGAAGCTAAAATTCATTCCTATGGAGTTTTTCCAATTCTCTCCATACTTTGGCGGACTGAAAAATTCCAATCTACCACCAAGCGGAAGCGTTTCATTAGCGAAAACTTTTCCTTCCACAATTTGTGAACGATAATTCTCCAACTTCAATTCATACCTTACTTCGCCAACAGAAACATTTGTTAAAAATAAGTCTGGTGATGTTTTTCCTAAAAACTCTCTATCTCCCTTAGATATCTTATAAACACTAGCCCCGACAGGAACTGAAGCTATCCTTACATTCCCAATTTTATTTTTTGAACCAGAAGGATTCTCAGAGTCCTCTTTTTGAATATCTATTTTTTTTTCATCACTAGGCCCCTCCTCTACTTCAGCTACTTCCTTAGCTACTTTAACAGTAATGACTTCTGACTGATCTTTTTGAAAAAAATAAAAAAACACAACCAAGAGTAATGAAGCGGCCGCAACGAGACTCAGTTTCTTATAACCTCTGATAGAAGCAGAGTAATTATCTAGTGATAAAAAGTCCTCTTTCATTTTATCAGCCGTCTTGTATCTCTTTGAGGTAGTATTAGAGCAAGCCTTACAAATTATTTCATTAAGCTTATGCCATATAATTTTCTCATGTTCCTTGCCCTTAAATTCTGTCACCGAAGGAAAGTCAAATCTATCTCTTCCAGAGCTCATCTCATATAAAACCATTCCTAAGCTATAGATATCTGCTTGCGGTTTCCCTGGACCTTCGGGTGGAACAAACCCTTCAGTCCCAACAAAAGTGCGTTGTCCAGTTACAGCAACTAAACCTATATCCGCTATCTTGGGAACTCCGCCAACAAAAATGACATTAGATGGCTTTATATCTCGGTGAGCCAAGCCTGCATCGTGAATATGATGTAATGCATCAGCCATTACTACCCCCCACTCACAGCAAATCTTAAGAGGGATTCTACCCTGATTACTTATCTCATTAGATAAATTTTTAGGAGCATACTGATCAGGAACAATGACTGGCCCAGCAACCTGATCATCGGCAAGTTCCATGACATAATAGTAAAAATTATCCTCATAATTTCTACCAACATGAAGAATATCTACGAGCCCTCGATGCCTTCGGGAAATGGGCTCAAAAACTTTTATTCCCTCAAATTCTCTCTCGAATGTTTTATCAAGCTCAAAGTCTGTTCGACTCACAACTTTAACCGCTCTCATTACGCCTGTCACACCCCGAGCAAGCCAAACCTCTCCATAAGACCCTTTACCAATCTTCCCAATGATCTCGTGATCAGGAATTGTTGGGGTTTTTTCAGACATATTAAAAGAGTTCTTTTTCTAGCTTTTGAATTTCTTTTTTCAAAATTGAAACTACTCGGTGCTTTGCAAGATAAACCTGTGCAATACTAACACCTAGTTCATCTCTAACCTTTTCCGCTTCCCACCCTTGTACAACATAACAGTCAAAAATCTGAAACTGTCTTGGTGACACTTTATTTTTAACTTTATCTATCCCTCGGTCAGTTAAACTTTTTTTCCACTCTGCTTCCCAAATTCTTTCCAAAAGCGGCCCATCAAGGTCTTCTATTTTATCAATTGGAGACCCTCCTGAATCATCTTCTTGGTCCCCATAATCAATGATATCTTTATCTTTTTTTCTTTTCCTAAACTGGTCAGCAATTCTCCATCTTGTAAGATTCATTAGCCAAGCTTTGAACGAACCTTGTTCAGGATCATATTTTCCTTCCTTTTGTTGTTTAGCTATAGCAATGACAGTTTCTTGCACTGCATCAAAAGCCTCTTCATTTCTAAGTCCAGACTTCATAGCAACCCCATATATTAGCCTCCAATAAGTCCGGTAAAAATCATCCCAACTTTTTTGATCTTCCCAATCATTAAGGCGCTCAATTAGGCTTTTTCTAGTCCTTTGAAACTCCTTATATTTCGGATCTTCCGGCTTAATTGACATTATGAAATAGAATACATCTAGTACATAATTAACACAATAGTAGAGCTATATATTTCCTCTATATTGGGAAAGTTTGAATAAAAAAAATAAGCATTTAATGTAATACTTCAAAGCTAAATGGACTACAAAACCGCAATCCGAGTTGACCCCAATGATAATGTTTTGGTCGCATTAAAGAATATTGAACCCTCAATAGAAATTGAGCCTAGCCTAATTACTAAGGAATATGTTCCCGCCAAACAGAAATTGGCTTCTATAAAATTTGAAGCTGGTGATGAAATAATTATGTACGGCGTAACTGTTGGAGCTGCAACCCAAACAATTCTACCAGGGCAGTTACTCACCACTGAAAACGTGGCACACAAATCTTCAACCTATACAGGAAAAAATTCAGAGTTTACTTGGAAAGAACCCGACCTAGGTGATCTGAAAAATAAGACGTTTGATGGATACCACCGTTCAAATGGAAAAGTAGGTACCGCTAATCACTGGGTATTTATACCATTAGTCTTCTGCGAATCCAGAAACCTTGAAATGCTTAAAAGCGCTTTGAGAAAAACGCTAGGGTATTCTTTTGACGATCCTTACACTACGTTTGCTCAAGAGTTAAGGTCATCATTTGAAAACGGAGCCGATAAGGAAAAACTCAATAAAATTTCATCAGGATCTGATAAATTATCTCAGAAACCATTATTTGCTAATGTCGATGGCCTGAAATTTTTAGATCATGGATTAGGCTGTGGTGGAACTCGTGATGATGCGAAAACTTTGTGTGGCCTTATTGCAGGTTACATCACTCACCCTAATGTTGCTGGGGCTACCATTCTAAGCCTGGGTTGTCAAAACGCACAAGTAAGCATACTTGAAGAGGAAATAGAAAATAGGGATCCAAATTTCAAAAAACCTCTCCTTATTTTTGAACAACAGAAATATGGTTCTGAACGAGAAATGCTCAATAATGCGATCAGGGAAACATTTATTGGATTAATTGAAGCGAACAATTGCAAGAGAACACCAGCTCCTTTATCTGAATTAAGCTTAGGGGTCGAGTGTGGAGGCTCTGATGGATTCTCCGGGATATCAGCTAATCCAACAATAGGTCAGTGCGCAGACCTTTTGGTTGGACTCAATGGGTCAGTTATCCTATCTGAATTTCCTGAGCTTTGTGGAGTAGAGCAAGAATTATGTAACCGCTGTGAAACTGATGCGCTCGCCGAAAAGTTTGCCCATTTAATGAAACTATATAATTCTCGTGCCGAAGAGCATGGATCAGGATTTAAGGATAATCCATCTCCGGGCAATATTCGCGACGGACTCATTACCGATGCTATAAAATCTGCAGGAGCTGCGAAGAAAGGAGGAACTTCATCGATAATTGATGTTCTTGATTACCCAGAACAAATAAAGAAGAAAGGTCTTTCTCTACTTTGTACTCCTGGCGGTGACGTTGAATCTACGACCGCAATGGCTGGTTCAGGTGCTAACTTAATGGTTTTTTCCACCGGCCTCGGCACACCGACCGGAAACCCCATCACTCCAACATTAAAGATTTCAACAAACACTGAACTTGCTAATAAATTACCAGACCTCATTGATTTTGATACCGGCTCTATAATAAGAGGAGAGTCATCAATTAACGATTTAGGTAAAGATCTTTTAAATTTATTAATCGAAACAGCCAGTGGAAGGTATTCTCCTAAAGCAGTCCTTTTAGGACAAGATGACTTTTTACCGTGGAAAAGAGGCGTTTCCCTGTAGGCTATTCTTATTTTATTTAGAACTAATAAGACGTAATGATCTGGTCATTAATCCGTCCTACAATGATAAGTACTAATTACCAATTATGCGCATTTTACTGGTAGAAGATAAAAACAGGTTAAGAGAAGCCATAGCACAAGCACTTAAGCAAACCGGTTATGCTGTAGACTCAGCGGACAACGGCAATGATGCACTTTGGATGGCTCAAGAAAATTCCTATAACATCATTTTACTAGATATTATGATTCCGGAAATTGATGGACTTGAGGTCTTACAAAAGCTAAGAGACCTCAATGACCACACCCCAGTTATCCTTTTAACTGCTAAAGATACAATAGCAGACAGAGTAAAAGGCCTGAGAAAGGGCGCTGATGATTATTTGATAAAGCCTTTTGCCCTTGAAGAACTCTTAGCCAGAATTGAAGCCTTATGCAGGAGGTCATATCAAAAATCAACACCTTCAATTAAAATAGATCACTTGGTTATCAATACGTCGGCAAAAACTGTAAAAAAGAACGAGAAATTAATCGAACTCACAGCAAGAGAATATGCAATTTTAGAATATCTTGTAATGAAGGAAGGTTCAGTAATTTCAAGAACCGAAATAGAGGAGCACATTTACGATGAATTAGTTTCCCCTATGAGTAATGTCGTAGATTCTGCAATATGTAATCTTAGGAGAAAAATTTCTAATGACGATAATGACGATGACCTCATACAAACTCGAAGAGGTCAAGGTTACATATTGGTAAGGCAAAACTCATGAGTTCAATTCGCAAGCGCCTATTTATCTGGCTTCTCATGGGACTCAGCACTCTTTGGGCAATAGCCGGCATTGGAATTTACTTGGCAGTGAAAAAGAGTGAACTGACCAAGATTGACTCGGAATTATTAAGACTACAAAGCGCCATTAGATTTTTTGGAGGGCTGTCGCAAAGGACTGAAGGACCTACTAGGCCTGATCATTTGATGTCAAGACTGGCTAGAGAAAATTTTCAAAATGGGGAAAATAGACGGCCTCCTGATTTAAGAATCACCCAAAGCTTAACGGATTTCATTAAAGATAATCCACCCAAGTATAGAATATGGTCTGCAAATGGAACTACTATCAGACAGTCAAAAGGTCTTTCAGAAAAAGACTTTCCATTCCCTCAAAATACCGAAAACCTTAGTGAGCCAACCTTTAGTAGTATTTTCAACGAGGGAGATAGCTATAGGGCAATGACTTTCAGGTTTCGCCCTCCTCGAGCAAGAGGAAGGCCAAGGGGTCCTGATCGCGTAGTTCCACCTGGTAACGATTCAGACATTCAGATTCAAGATGAAGCCCCTCCTAGAAATACACCTCAAATCGCAACCATTGCACTGAATACAAAGTCTATGGAGCAAACTCTACAATTCCTGTTGTTTGCTATAATTGCGGTTGGAATAATTGCCGGCTTCCTATCATTTTTACTGGTAAGCTTAGCGTTAAGGAATGGGCTCTCACCATTAAACTCGATGGGAAATAATTTATCATCTGTTAACTCTTCCTCTTTAAGTCATCGATTTTCAAAAGACGGCATTCCTATTGAGCTTTCCCCTATCACTGACCATCTAAATGACCTCATGGTTAGACTTGAGTCTGGATTTAACAGAGAAAGACAATTTAGTAGTGATCTTGCTCATGAATTGAGAACTCCAATCGCAGAACTTAAAATGATGTCAGAGGTCGCTTTACGGTGGCCTGAAAAAAAGAATGAAAATTACGCTTCGGAAACTCTCGAAATTGCTCAGCAACTACAAGACACCATTGAAACATTATTAAGCTTAAATCGTTTTGAAAACGGTCAAGAGGAGCTAAAAATTGAAGAGCTTTGTTTGAAAACAATAATGAAGGAATGTCTCGAAAAGCATGAAAATCAAATAAGCGACAAAAACATCAAAGTTGATATAAAAATAGATAAAGGAACGGTAATCGATACTGACATCGGAATCTTTCGAACAATCTTAAATAATCTTTTATCAAACGCTGCAGAATACACTCCACAGAAAGGTGAAATCATAATTCAAGCAGAGAGTAATTCATCTGATGAAATTTTAAGAATTTCTAATAGTGTGGATGACATGGAATCTCAGATGTTGGACCACCTCTTTGAAAGGTTTTGGAGGGCTGATAATTCCCGATCAGATAGCTCTCACATTGGGCTAGGTCTTTCCCTGTCCAAAGCTTGCGCAGAAGCTTTATCATTAAAAATGAACGCTTCTTTATGTGAAAATGCTAAATCTATTAAGTTCAGTTTGAATCGCTTAGACTCATAAACATTGCTCTCATCATCTTACTGTAATGTATCAATGTTAATATCTATATTATAAGTGACCGATCTTAGAAAAAATACTTTCTACTTGCTCACCAAATTTAACTCTAAAAAATATATGAAACTAAAACTAACTAAATTAATTGCTAGCACTGTTGTTCTTGCTGTCATGTCCGCTTCAGCTATTGCTCAAGAAGGGGAAAAGAAAGGTAAGAAAAAAGGTAAAGGAAAGCCTGCTGCTGAACGCCCTGAACGCCCTCAAGGTGGACAACGAGGAGCCCGCCCTGAACGCTCTCCTGAAGAAATGCTTAAGACAATCAAGCAAAGGTTAGCTGATAACGAAAAATTCGCTGAAATGTTCACGAAGCGCGCAGACAGCGATGAAGACGGAAAACTTTCCGATGAAGAGATCAAAGCAGCTATCGCTAAGATGGCCGAGCGTCGGAAGAATGGCGGCGAAGCAGGCAGACAAAGAGGACCTCGTGGACCAAGACCTGATGAAACAAAGCCAGTGCGTCCAGATGGATCTAAGTCAAAAGGACCTCGTGGACCAAGACCTGATGGTAAAAAGCCTAAAGGGCCTCGCGGAGAGAAAAAGGGACGCCCTGCTCTAGAGGAATAAAAACACTAAAAATCACAAAACCCGAGAAGATCTTTTGGTTTTCTCGGGTTTTTTGTATATACAAGCCTCTATTGGCGGCATTTGTAAAAACTTCAATGAAAAAATCCTGTTAATACGTATATATCCAAAATTTGAATTTGTTCATTTCCTGACTATCTAACCAAGAGTGCGAGTTTATAGGTTGAAAGTTTATCCTCACGACTGAAGATATGAGGATATTAAATGACTCCGGATGAACATAAAAATGAGCGTTTCCATTTTATAGGAATATGTGGGACTGCTATGGGCGCAGTCGCTGCCGCAATGAAAGATCGAGGGCATGAAGTCAGCGGTTCTGATCAAAATGTTTACCCTCCAATGTCTGAATTTCTTCGCGAAAGGGAAATTAGAGTTTCAGTCGGCCATGATCCAAAAAATGTACCTGATGACGTGAGTCTAGTTGTGATAGGGAATGCAATGAGCCGAGGAAATGTTGAAGTTGAATCGGTTCTGAACCGTAAGTTACCCTACACATCATTACCCGAACTCATCAAAAGATATTTTCTACAGGGCAAACGCAATATAGTAGTTACAGGAACTCATGGCAAAACGACCACCTCATCAATTATTGCTCATGTTCTTAATTACAGTGGATATAACCCAAACATAATGATTGGAGGTATTCCTCTAGATCTTGGTCAGGGCGGAAGGTTTACTGATTCAGATTTTTTTGTTATCGAAGGAGATGAGTACGATACAGCATTTTTTGACAAGCGATCAAAATTTGTTCACTACATGCCTGAAATCGTTGTCGTAAATAATGTTGAGTTTGATCATGCTGATATTTTTAATGACCTTGATGAAATTAAGTTAAGCTTCAAAAGAATGCTTAACATAGTTCCTGAAAATGGGATTGTTTTCGTTAATGGAGATGATTCAAACGCTGTAGAAGTCGCAGCGAACTGTCACTCTCCAGTCAAAACTGTGGGAACTGCTGAAAATTGTGATTACAGAATAGAAAATATCGAATTCAAATCATCAAGTTCGTCTTTTACAATCAAAGGTGAGCGCTATGAATTTCCGATGAATGGGGAATTTAATGTTCGTAATGCGGCAATGGCTATTGCTGTTTCAATTTTTACAGGTGTCGAGAACGCAAGCATTAGTAAATCCATTTCAAATTTTTCAGGCATTGCACGAAGACAAGAATTAAGAGGTGAAGAGGCAGGAGTAAAAGTCATTGACGATTTTGGCCACCATCCTACTGCAATTACCGCAACCATTGGTGCATTAAGACAAAGATTCTCAGAATCAAAAATATGGGCAATATTCGAACCTAGATCTAATACGAGTAGGCGCAATTTAATGCAGGAAGAGCTTGAAGAATCATTATCCTTGGCTGATGGAATATTTATCAGTGAAGTTCCTAATCCAGAGAAAGTGCCTGATGGAGAATTATTAAATGTTGAATCCGTCATCTCAGGACTCAACTCAAAAGGAAAGCAGGCTTTTATCGGCACTTCCCCA
>MDTG01448278.1_pt1 | contig 12296 bp, 12 predicted proteins | sample 811421 | NCBI WGS metagenome assembly MDTG01 (sample SAMN05326645, study PRJNA326480) | marine metagenome | isolation source: seawater | place: Pacific Ocean: South East | collected 2011
AATAAAAAATACCATTCTCAAGATTTATCTAAATATAAATTTTTGGTGACGGGCGGTGCAGGTTTTATTGGTAGCAATATTGTTGAATATTTATTACGTTATAATGTTGGACTTGTAAGGGTTTTAGATAATTTATCAAATGGTTATTATGAAAATATAAAGGAATTTATAAATCTTCCTAATTTTGAATTTATAAAAGGAGATATAAGAGATCTTGAAACTTGTCAAAAATCAATTAAAGATATAAACTTTGTACTTCATCAAGCTGCATTAGGAAGTGTGCCAAGATCAATAACCAATCCAATTTTAACAAATGATGTTAATAATAATGGTTTTCTAAATATTTTAGTTTCTCTAAAAGAATCAAATTCTCTAAAAAGATTAGTTTATGCTGCATCTTCAAGTACTTATGGTGATTCTAAAGTTTTACCAAAAATAGAGGGAAGTGAAGGTAAACCATTATCACCATACGCGGTTACTAAATATGTAAATGAGTTATATGCTGATGTTTTTAGTAGTATTTATGGTATCCATTCTATTGGTTTAAGATATTTTAATGTTTTTGGACCAAAACAAAACCCAAATAATCCTTATGCAGCTGTAATACCTATTTTTACTAATCATTTTTTTAATAATTCTATACCTACAATCAATGGAGATGGATTAACCTCTAGAGATTTTACATTTATTGAAAATGTAGTTCAAGCAAATATTAAATCTTTATTTATTAAAGGTTTAGACACTCATAAAGTTTATAACATTGCATATGGTAATCGTGTTTCTTTAAATGAAGTTATTTCTTGTCTTAGAGAAATTACAGGAAAAAATATAAAGCCTATTTATAGAGAAGAAAGAATTGGAGATATAAAACACTCTGAAGCAAATATTGATTTAGCAAAAAGAGATTTTGGATATAAACCTAATATTAATTTTAGAAAAGGATTAGAAATATATTTTAAACAATTTTATAAATAATATTAAAATGGGGAAAAAAATTCAATTTTTGGATTACCAAAAATTAAATAAAAATTATAAAAAAAATTTTTTAAGTTCTTTATCTAACTTCATAGATAAAGGCTGGTTTATTCTTGGAGAAGAAGTTGAAAAATTCGAAAAAGAATATTCAAATTTTTCAAAAGTTAAATACTGTATTGGAGTTGCCAATGGTTTAGATGCATTAGTTTTATCATTGAAATCATTAGATATTGGTCCAAAAGATGAGGTCATAGTTCCTGCTAATACTTATATAGCTTCATGGTTGGCAGTTGATATTATAGGTGCTAGACCAATACCAGTTGAACCTAGAATTGATACCTATAATATTAATCCTAGTTTAATTGAAGAAAAAATTTCACCACAGACAAAAGCTGTTATGGCTGTGAATTTATATGGTCAATCTGCAGAATTATCATCAATTAAAAAGATATGTGACAAAAATAATATTCATTTGATTGAAGATAATGCTCAATCCCAAGGTGCAACTTGTAATAATAAACCTACTGGATCATACGGTATTATAAATGCAACAAGTTTCTATCCTGGAAAAAATCTAGGTTCTTTAGGTGATGCTGGAGCTGTAACTACAGATAAATTAAGTTTGGCAAAAAATATTAAAATATTAAGAAATTATGGATCTAATAAAAAATATTATAATCTTATAAAAGGTTATAATTCTAGACTTGATGAACTTCAAGCATCTTTTCTAAGAATTAAATTAAAAAAGCTAAATAATGACAATAAAAAAAGAATAAAAATTGCCGAAATATATAATTCTTTATTAAAATCAGTTGGAGATATTATTTTGCCTAAAATTCATTATTCTTGCACAAGTGTTTATCATCTATATATAATAAGAACACAAAATAGAGAGAAGTTAATTAATTATCTAAATCAAAAAGGTATTGGTACTATGATTCACTATCCTATTCCTCCTCATTTACAAAAGGCTTATGAAAATTTTAATTTTAAAAAAGGATCATTTCCTATCACTGAAAAAATAGCTGACACATGTTTAAGTTTGCCTATTGGACCTTATTTTACTAATAATGAAATTGAATATGTTGCTGATAGTATTAAAAAATTTTATATATCAAATTAATATTTAAAATATGAATAAAAAATGTTTAATATGTAATAACAGCATAAAACCATTTATTTCATATGGTAATATGCCAATAGCTAATGGATTTATAGATAAAAAAAACTTTAATAAAGAGTATTTTTTTTCTATGAAAGTAGCGCACTGTAATAAATGTAATATGGTACAGCTTATAGAGACACCAGAAAGAAAGTTAATGTTTAATGAAAATTATGCTTTCTTTTCAGGAACATCTAAAGCCATGGGTTATCATTTTGAAAAATTTGCTAATGAAATCAAAAATTTAATTTCTGATGATGAAAACCCCTTTGTTGTAGAAATTGGAAGTAATGATGGAATTATGCTTAAAAACTTTAAAAAATGGGGTATTAATCATTTAGGGATTGAACCATCTGAAAATGTTGCTAAAGTAGCTATTGAAAATGGCATTAATACTATTGTAGAATTTTTTGACAAAAATTTAGCTAATAAAATTATTGATAAATATGGACAAGCAGATGCTTTTATTGCAGCAAATGTAATGTGTCATATTCCTTATATTCATTCAATTGTAGAGGGAATAAGTAAATTGGTTAAAAAATCTGGTATTGTTGTTTTTGAAGATCCATATTTGGGTGATGTAATTCAAAAAACAACATATGATCAAATATATGATGAACATACTTTTTTATTTTCTATAAAATCAATTAATTATATTTTTAACGATTATAATATGGAAGTCTTTGATGTTGAACATCAAGAGACTCATGGTGGATCAATGAGGTATTACATAGGTCATAAGGGTATAAGACCATTAACAGAAAGAGCAAATAAACAAATTCTATTTGAAGATGATTTGAAGCTTAATTCAAAATCTACTTATGAAAATTTCAAAGCTGATTGTGAAAAATCTAAGAAAGATTTAAAAGAACTTCTTATAAAATTAAAAAAACAAGGGAAGAGAGTGGTAGGATATGGAGCTACTTCTAAAAGTACAACAATATTAAATTATTCAGATATAGGGCCAGATTTAATTGAATATATTTGTGATAACACTCCTATTAAACAAAATAAATTTAGCCCTGGTAAACACATACCTATAGTTTCAATTGAAAAATTTAAAAATGATGATCCAGACTATATTTTATTATTTGCTTATAATCATGCAAAAGAGATAATGGAAAAGGAGCAAGATTATTCAGATAGAGGCGGTAAATGGATATTATATGTTCCTAATTTACAAATTATCTAAATATGATAAATGATGTTGAATTAAATTATCTTAAACCTCATTTTGATGACCGAGGCTTTTTTAATGAAATTGGAAGATTAAATAACTCTTTTTTTAAAGAAGGTATAAAACAAATAAGTCATTCTTTAGTTAAAAAAGATGTTTTAAAAGCTTGGCATGCACACACTGAACAATTTCAATGGAATTATGTAGTTAATGGTTTAATATATGTTGCATTATATGATAATAGAAAAAAATCAAGTACATATGGTGAAAAATTAACTTTTTTAACTGGGGAAAATCACAAACCTTTGATTTATAAATTTCCTCCTGGCGTTCTTCATGGATATAAATGTATTAATGGTCCAATGAATATTGTTTATTTAACTTCAGGAACATATGATTTAAATGATGAAGTTAGAATTTCTCAAAACGATAAAAACATTTCTTTTGATTGGTCTAAAATCCAATAATAAAAAATGAAAAATACAATATTAGTTACAGGTTCAAATGGAATAATAGGTAATCAACTTATTAATCAAATATTGAAAAAATATACTAAATCAGATATTATTGTAATAAATAGAAAAAAATCAAATTTAGGTTTTAACAAAAGAATAATTTCAATAGAACTAAACTTGTTGAACACTAGCTTTAAGGAATTTGATTCATTTTTTTTAAAATTTAAACCCTTTTTACTTTTTCATTTAGCATGGAATACTAATCATGATGATTATTTGACAAATAAAGAAAATAAACTTTGGGAAAAAGTATCTATTATGTTGATAGATAGTTTTTATAAACATGGTGGTAAAAGATTTGTTGGAATTGGAAGTAGTATAGAATATGATTGGAGAAGTGTTTCTCCATTTAATGAACAAAACACTCCATTAGACAAAACCAAATTTTTATATTCAAAATCAAAATTGAATATTTTTCAATATCTAAAATTACTTGATAATAAATCTTTTTTATGGTGTAGAATTTTTTTTGTTTTTGGACCTAATCAAGGAGAGTCAAGACTTATTCCAAAATTAATTTTAAATTCTTTATTTGGAAAAAATTCTATTTCTCTTAATCCATTATCTAGACTCGACTATATTTCAACTTTTGAGATTGCAAAACAAATTATTATGATGGAGAAAAGTAAATATTGTGGAGCTGTAAATATTTGTAGTGGGAGAGGATTTGAGCTGAGAAAATTAGTTAATTTAATTTCTACCTTTACCAATAAAAAAATTAAAGTAAAAGAAAAATTGTATGAAGATAAATTAGAGTCTGATTTAATTATAGGTGATAGATCTCTAATAAATAAATTATTTCCTGATTATTGCTATTCATCTGATAATTTTAAAAAAGATATAGTTAAAACAATTAACCATTTTAAAAATAAAAAATCATGAAACCAAATTCTGTTAAATTTCAGTTCATAAAAGAAGAGGATAAGTATGGTTTAATTCATGTATTTGATTCTAAAAAAATACCTTTTAAAGTAAAAAGAATATTTACTGTAAGTTCAAAAGAGGGTGTTGAAAGAGGACATCATGCACACATTAAATGTAATCAATTAATGCTTTGTTTAAGTGGAGAAATAAAACTTACATTAGATGATGGTATTAATCGCAAATCAATTATATTAATTCCCGATGGTAAATCTATCTTAGTTCCTAATAAAGTTTGGGCTGAGCAGTTATATATTAAAAATGATAGTTTACTTTTAACATTTTGTGATCAATTGTATGACGAAAATGATTATTTGAGAAGTTATAAAGATTTTAAAAAATTTTTAATAAAATGAAAATTTTAATTACTGGGGCTTTAGGACATATTGGATCATATATTATAAGAAAATTATCAATAGATTTTCCTAATTCAAAATTAATACTAGTAGATAATTTGATGACTCAACGTTATTCTTCTTTATTTGATTTACCTAAAAATTTAAATTATAAATTTATTGAAGCAGACGTACTTGACATTAATTTATCTAATATATTAAAAGATGTAAATTATTTAATTCATTTATCTGCAATTACTGATGCTACTTCTTCTTTTGAGAAGTCTGATAAAGTAGAAAATAATAATTTAAATGGAACTAAAAGAATTGCATTATCTTGTCTTGAAAATAAGGTTAAGTTAATTCATATTTCTTCAACAAGTGTTTATGGGACTAAAAAAAAATTAGTTGATGAAAATTGTTCTCTTGAAGATTTAAATCCTCAAAGCCCATATGCTTCTACTAAATTACTTGAAGAAGATTTTATTACCAATCTTTCAAAAAATGAAGGTCTGAATTCTATCTCTTGTAGATTTGGAACAATTTTTGGAACTTCTATTGGAATGAGATTTCATACTGCTGTAAATAAATTTTGTTGGCAAGCAGCTATGGGATTACCTATTACTGTCTGGTCAACTGCTTATAATCAAAAAAGACCTTATTTAGATTTAAATGATTCATATAATTCAATTATCCACATAATTAAAAATGATATTTTTGATGGTGAAATTTATAATGTTCTTACTTTAAATACTACAGTAAAAAAAATAGTGGATCATATTAAAGAATTTGTTCCTGAATTAGAAATAAAATTTGTTAATAAAGAAATAATGAATCAATTATCTTATGAGGTTTCATCTAAAAAGTTTGTTTCAACAGGTTTTAAATTTAAAGGTAAAATAAGAGAAGCTATTAGTAAAACATTGAATTTATTAATTAATAAAATATAATTTTATTTAAACATTTTGATTAAAATCTTAAAAAGAATTTATGTACTTTTTCCAACTAAAGAAAAAATAAAATTTTTTAAAATTTTATTTTTAACCTTTTTTGGTGCAATTGCGGAAACATTATCAATAGGTGCTCTATTTCCATTGATTTCAACCTTATCTAACCCTGAAAATAGTGAATTAAATTTTATTTTAAATTCTTTAGGAATTAAAGATTTTGATATAGAAAATATATTTATTTTGGGTATTTTATTTATTATTATTATTTATTTTTTAAAATCCATTTATTTAAGTGCTTTAACTTGGTGGCAAATGGGTTTTCTTTATAATAATCAGATTACTTTTTCAAAAAGTCTTTTTAAAAGTTATTTAACTAAAAGCTACTCTTTTCATTTAAAAAGGCATTCATCTGAATTGATAAGAAATATAATTACAGAAACTAATACTTACTTAACATATTTTATTCAAGCCGGTCTTATGTTACTTACTGAGTTTATAGTAGTCTTTTTTATAGTTTTATTATTAATTATAATCCAACCTAATATTGCTATTTCATTAATGTTATTTTTTATTTTAGGATTATTGTTTTTTAATAAATTTATTGGTTCTTATGTGGAGAAATGGGGAGATTCAAGACAAGTTGTTGAAGGAAAAAGAATGAAAATTCTACAAGAAAGTTTAGGTTCAATAAAGGAAGTTCTGATTTTTGGTAGAATGAACTTTTTCTTTAGTAGATTTTCTAGAGAAGATTCTTTAAATGCAAGTTTAGCAAGAAAACAATCAACTATTATGCAAATTCCTAGAATATGGCTAGAGGTTATAGCATTATTAGGATTATTTTTTTTAATTTTTTTTCTTATTAAATCAGGTAATGAAATTGATAATATAATTCCATTTATTGCTGTATATATGGCTTCGGCTTTTAGATTATTACCAAGTTTTAGTAGAATTATGGGATCTATGCAGTCAATTAAATATGCATTGCCAGTTTTAGATATTTTTGAAGCTGATATTTTAAATAATTCTTCTTCTTTAGAGAAAAATAAAAAAAAAATAAACTCTATTAAATTTCAAAAATATATTAAAATCAAAAATTTAAATTTTAGATATACTGGTTCTAAAAAAACAATATTAAATAATATTAATTTTAAAATTAATAAAGGGTCAATTATTGGAATTATTGGGCAAAGTGCAGCAGGTAAAAGTACCTTGATTGACCTTCTATTAGGTTTACTAAAACCAAGTGAGGGCTCTATTAATGTTGATGATGTTAATATTAATATTAATTTAAGATCATGGCAGAACAAAATTGGATATGTACCTCAAAATATTTTTATTAATGATGAATCATTAATAAAAAATATAGCTTTTGGTGTTCCTGACGGTAAAGTGAATTTAAAAAATGTTAAAAAATCATTAAAAATCGCTGGTCTTAGTTCACTAATTAATAAAAATGAAATAGGTTTAGAAGCTTCTGTTGGTGAAAAAGGTATTCGTTTATCTGGTGGTCAAAGACAAAGAATTGGTATTGCTAGAGCATTATATCATAATCCTGAGATATTGATATTTGATGAATCAACTAGTGCATTAGATATTAAAACTGAATCAGAAATTCTTAAATCAATTTATAATATGAGAAAATCAAAAACAATTATTTTAATTTCACATAGAAAAAACACTCTTTCAATTTGTGATAAAATTTTTAGTATAAAGAATGGGAAAATTTTTTAATTTATCATTATCAAAATATTAATAATATGAAACTATTGAGTAAAGTAATTATTTATTTAAAAAATATTATCGTGTTTTACAAAATTAAATCCATTGAGATTCTTATTAGAAACATAATTTTTTGGTTTGAAAATAATTTTTATAAAGGAAAATTAAAATTAATTAATTTATACAACTTTAAAATATTGATTCCCTTAGGTGTTGAAGGAATAGGAAGAGCTTTATATGTTTATAAAGGCAGAGAATTAGATCATAAATGGATTTTGGAAAAAGTTTTAAATAACGATGATGTAATTTTTGACCTTGGTGCTAATATTGGGTATTATAGTTTACTTGAGAATTATATTCTCAATGGAAATTGCAAAATATATGCTATTGAGCCAGACCCCAGAAACATCAAAGTCCTAGCTGAAAATATTAAGTTTCACAAACTTGAAAATAAAATTACTTTTGAACAAGGTGCAATATCAAATTTTTCTGGTAATGCTGATTTAATTTTCAGTGAGCGTACTAATTTAAATAGATTAACTTTTGATAATGAAGTTGATAATTCTAATACAATTAAGGTTCCAGTATTTGATTTTGGAAAATATATTAAAAAGTTACCAAATATTAATGTTATAAGAATGGATATAGAAGGAGGGGAAATAAATATTTTTGAATCATTAATAAATTTTTCAACTAAGAATTCAAAATCATCACTTCCAAAAAGAATAGTTTTTGAAACTCATAATTATGGTGAGAATGGGAGTAAAATGAAAATTCTTCTTGAAAAAGTAATTAAGATCGGTTATAAAGTTGAGTATTTGTGTTCTGATGATGAACATAAAAAAAGTCCAATCATAAAAAGTTATGGATATATTCCAATTAAAACATTTAATGAACATGAATGTTCTAGAGGTATTTACTCTAATGTTTCAAATCATGATGCAGTTAAACTAATTTCTAACTGGAAAGGAACAAGAACAGTTTGTTTATTTTTAAAATAATCATATATAATGAATATAAATAATTCTTTATCTATTGTTCTTACATTAAAAGATAGACACGATTTTACAATTCGATGGCTTGATTGGGCAAAAAAAAATCATTGTAAATATAATATTCTGATTGCAGATGGTAGTAAAGATGATTTTGTAAGATCATTATTGAAAAAGGGAGAGTATAATAATTTGAGCATTGAGTATCATAGATATTCTCCAGATAAAAAAATTTATGATTGGTTTAATAAACTTTATAAAATTGTTTCTAGAGTTAAAACTAAATATGTAATTCATGCTGATAATGATGATTTTATTCTTTTTGATAATTTAAGAAATGTAATAAAAAAATTTAATAATCTACAAGATGTAAATGCATACTCACGTCCTCAATTAAGAATAAAATTCGATTATGTTGGTAAAGATTTAAAAAAACACTTATATCCAAAAAAAAATATTTATTTAAGGAAAATTAATTATAGAAAAGAATTCAAAATATTAATGGAAGAAAACTCAATAAATAGACTAGAATATGTTATTAGAAATTTTGAAGCATCACTGATATGGTATGCAGTTCATAAAACTGAAAACCTTAAAAGAATACATAAAAAAATTTTAGAAAATAATTTCAAAATAGTAATGATGCAGGAATGGTATTTATATTATTCTAGTATTGCATCAGGTAAATGTATTATTGAAAATGATGATCCTTATTTAATTCGACAGGCTATGACTTCTGATAGTGCTGCTAGTTTATTTTCTTTAGAAAGATTTGATAAAATCTTTTTAAATAATTCTTGGTCAAGAGATTTAGGTTTATTAATTAAAGATTTATACTTAGATGTTAACGCAAATTTATATGGATATGATTTTAAGAAATTTGATATTTGGTTTAAATCTCATTTTCATTATCATTTATCTAGTTGGAATAAATTTCAGTATTTTGCGGACAGATTTAGAGATAATAAATACTATGATTTTTTTAAAAAAATTATTAAATACTTAATTTCCTTCCATAACAAAAATGGTAGTTATAAAAATTATAAGGCTTTTAATAAAATAAATGAAATTAATTCTCTTTATAGATTTCTTAAAAATTAGCTAAAAATATATATGAAATCTTCTCCATTTTTTTCAATATTGATTCCTACTTATAATAGAGATTATGTAATACTAATAATAATATAATTTCTGTGGGATATAAAAATGATGTGAGGCCATATTTCGCGATTTCTAATGTCCTTGTTTTTCCAAGTTACAGAGAAGGTTTTCCAAATGTTGTAATGCAATCAGGATCAATGGGTGTACCAAGCATAGTTTCAAATATTAATGGTTGTAATGAAATAAATGATATCATTATCATTACCTAATATAATTGGAAATGAAAATGCAAAGATATTTGGGATTAGATACTGAAAAGATACATAACCGATATTATGATGAGTAAAAAAAATGATATATAAAAGTAGAACTCGTATTAAAATTTATTAAATTTAGAAATGAACTTATGGGAACAAATTAAACAGGAATATAGTAACAAAAATTTATTAGAAAATTTTCGAAACATAGATGGGTTCAATAAAAGACTTGGTTCATGGAGTGCAATCACAAATAATTCCAGATATTTTAAGTCTCTTCTTTTTGAATTCTCAAATTTCTTAGATTCTAAAATAATTAAAGATTTTCCACATTTGAATAATGAAATTAAAGGAAATGGGTTAAATTTTTATCTTAAAAATATTAGTAATAGAAAAACAGGAAATCCATTAACGATAAATTATTCAGGAATACCTATTGATATTGATTATCTTTTATCAATTGAAGAAATTCATTTTTTGAGAGGGGAATTAGACTCTTGTAAATCAGTTATTGAAATTGGACCTGGATTTGGTAGATTAGCTCATTCTATTCTTGAAATATTTCCTGGTTTAGAAAATTATTACATCATTGATTTGGATTGGATGTTAGAATTATCCTCAAATTATTTGAAAGAAGTTTTAACTTCTGAGAATTTTCAAAAAATTAAATTTTTCAGAACTGAAGATTATAATCTGATTTCTAAGATTGATTTAGTTATAAATATAGATTCGTTTCAAGAAATGGAAGAAGATATTGTTAACGAATATCTTAGGTTTATAACCTTAAATTCAAAACTATTTTATACAAAGAATGCTATTTGTAAATATCATCCTTCCCTTGTAGATATCAATGTTACAAATTCTTCACAATATAATTCTGCATTACGAAGTGGGTTATGTCAAGAGGTTATTGATATTTTTAACCCAATGGAATTAGAAAAACAGAAGAATATATATTTACAAAGATATTGTCCTAAAAATTTTCAGGTTAATAAACATCAAGATTGTTTTGGTCAATACAATTATTATTATTCCAGTCTTTATAAAAAAATAGAAACTTAAGTTATGAAAGAGAAAACTCGGGTTTCACTTTCTCAAATATGAAATCACAATTTTTTTTTTCAATTATTATACCTACGTTTAATCGTTCGAATTCAATTATTAGAACTTTAGAATCTATTAAATCTCAAATTTTTAAAAATTACGAAATTATTATAGTTGATGATTTCTCTAATGATAATACTAAAGGTTTAGTTGAAAATTTCATAAAAGCAAATAGTGCTGTTCAAATAAGATATTTCTATTTTGATTCTAATCAGGGTCCTAATATTGCAAAAAATTATGGCTCAAAAAAGGCAGTTGGTGATTATTTAGTATTCTTAGATTCTGATGATTGTTTTTATGATTCTTTTTCATTGAATCAAATTAAAAAAGAAATAAAAAATTATAATAATCCAAATTTAATTATGTTTTCAAGTTTTTATTTACATGAACAAACTAATACAATCGTTAAATATTCAAGATTAACATTTAAAGAATTTTTAAGATTAGAAAATATTGGAGAATTCCTTCCTGTTGTTAATAGGGTTTTATTTTTGAAATTCCTATTTTTTGATTCTATTAGAGGTGGGGAGGGACTCACATGGTTAAAAATTTTAAAAAAATCTAATCTAATTATATTTTCAGATTCTGTTGTTAGGCTATATGATAACACTGGAGATGATAGGTTATCTAATTTTTCTTTAAATTTTAAGAAAAGATTATATAAAATAAATATTATTTGGCTTAAAGAATTTTGGAAAGATTATTTAATTTATAATCCATTAGGTTTAATTAAAATTATAATTAGAGTATTATATTATAGATTATAATTAGTAAGATGTTTATTTAATTTATGTTTTATGAGTATTAAATCTCAAGTATTTAATTTTAAAAGCCCAATTTTTTTAATATCTTTTTTTATTGTTTTTCTTACAACTTTAGATTCTTTTTATTTTTATCAAATAAGTCTTGCTCCCTTTCCAATTATATCCTTTTTGCTATTAGTTTTAATTTTTTTTAGAAAAAAAATTCTAATTAAAAAAATATTTATTCAATGTTTATTTTTTTTATATTTTATTTTTTTTTGTTCGACTATTATTGGAATTTTTAATTCAGGATTGAATATAAGTTTAAATTCTATTTTTGGATTA
>MDTG01415546.1_pt1 | contig 12295 bp, 15 predicted proteins | sample 811421 | NCBI WGS metagenome assembly MDTG01 (sample SAMN05326645, study PRJNA326480) | marine metagenome | isolation source: seawater | place: Pacific Ocean: South East | collected 2011
GTCTGAGTGCAGTCGCCTTCCTGACTAGTCACACCATTATCACACAATGTATAGACCGGCCAATCTGAACACTTAGTTGTGCCACAGGATCTTGTTGACCTGGGTGGTAGACCACCATACCCTCTAGGTATACTGGCTCCATCCTCACCTCCAATGAACAGCGGTCGGACAACGCTATTTTCCTGCGTAACACCAATCCTAGACGTATTTCTTCTATCACCTTTCAATGAAAACTCTCCATTCCTGGTCAAGCTGCCAAAATATTTTGCTTTTGATTTACGTTTTAGTACAGCGACTGACATTATATAACATAAAGGTAGATTGTTTTAAATAAGTATTATGACCAGACAAAGTTGTTTGGATTGGCATTTCGTATTATTGAAACTGTTGAATATGGATGGCATCTCTCATACAACGTTGAAGATAGAGGGCCTGAGTATGCTTGTATTTCTTGCTAGTCATAAGAAGTACAAACAAAACATAGCACTAAGGGTGTTTCTGGAAACCGGATGGTATAACATCGTTAAGCAAGCTTCAAATAAACTAAGGGCTGTTGTCAATTTCAAGATGTGGTTCGACAGAAAATATATACAGACCAGAGGTTCCCCTCCGGCATCTGTGACTCCTAAAATCGTATACAAACTAGGTTACACCAAAAAACTATGGTTATCAATAGGAGTAAACGATTATAGTAAGACAGAAGGAATGCCATCATTGCGCAATGCAGTTAATGATGCTACGTCTATTAATGATTTCGTGGTAGATAAACTTAACTTTAGAAGCAGGTTAATGACAGATAAGAATGCTAGTAAAAACCAAATAGAAAACATGTTGCAGAGAGATTTATACACATATCTTCAAGAAGATGATCTTCTAGTTTTGTCATTTCATGGTCATGGGCATACTATTTTTATTGGGGACTTTACTCATGGATTCATAGTACCTTATGGTGCTCCTGATTTATCACCAGCAAGCCTGATTTCAATGGATGCATTAGCTTCATGGACCAAGCTTTTGAAATGTAGACACATACTTCTCATTCTAGATTGTTGCTTTTCGGGAATCATGGCTATGAGAGGTGCAATACCTAAACCACCTGCAAAAACTAAACCAGAAAATCTTCCAACGACAAGAAGACGAAGTACATATCAAAACCTTTGTAGAAAAAGTAGAATTGTTATCAATGCCGGCGCACATGACCAAACCGTTGCAGACGGAGGGATAAAAAATAATTCTGTTATGACTGGTTTGATTATAGCATACGATAAGTATAACCAAACAAATGGGTCTATTTATTCTCTCTTCAGTTATCTATCCAAAGAGGTACCAAGCTACGTGGAACAAACGCCAACTATGGGAAAATTAAATGGTGATAGAGGTGGTGATATATATTTGTGTCTTTAATTCTCACCAGCGTCATTAGGGTTCTGACCTGCTGGTGGATCATCATTAGGGTTCTGACCTGCTGGTGGATCATCTTTGTAAGGATATGATGGCGGATCATCATTTGAAATTGCACCTGAAACGGGAGGATTCGGTGGTGGGCAAGGGCAAGGTCTTTCAGTAGCATTTTTGCTAAGATATTGTGTACGAAGATATTCACTTACATCCATTGGGGCCATACGCTTAGCATATGGCTCGTTGGTGAACTTGCGTGTGCCAATATAATGTTCTGCTGTGGTTCCTCCTGGACCACAAGAGTTACAGTTATATTTGTAGCCTTCATAAAGTGAAACATCGCCACTGAGTTTGTCCCAATTTTCAAACATATTTTTAGCTCGTACACGCCTAATAAGCATCTCACCTGAGTGCACCGCAGGATCGAAGTTTTTAACGGTAGGTTTGTTACATGCTCCTGGTTTATTGCATGCTGTATTATAAACAGCAGTTGGGTTTGTTACACGAGATAGAATAACACCTTTGTTAGTCATAGATGTTTGTCCATCAGAATGGGAGCTTTTACAGCATGAACCCACTACGTTGACAGTATACTGGCCGAGGTGACCTCCGTTACCTGTAGGTATTGCTGTTCTGGGAATCATAGTAGTTCTCGCTAGTGATCTAGATAGAGATGTCTGTCCAACTCTGCCTTGATTTCTATGAGTTCCTGCGGTAGAAAATGGCTCTCTTGATATAGGACTGAAATAGCGCTCATACTTACGACGGGACATATAAACTACTCACAGAAATTAAATAAGCATAAACGTTCTATCTTTTGGATTGTCTCGCGCACATCTCTCTAATAAATAAAACATTTTTGTTGGTTCAAGTTGAGAAAGGCTTTGTATATCCAATAGATCTAATGCAAGCTGTTTCAGGCTAAAATATGCGACCGTATATGAAACTGTTGTCGGTAGTGTTTCAATCTTTTCAAGTTCAGGTGCCATGCCCTTTTCTTTTTGGAACGGTTTATCTATCCTTAGTTGTCCATTATCATCACATTTAAAAGAGAGAATGTTTGGGTTAATCATAAACCCATTCTGTGAGAGTTGCAAAATATCTGATTTTGTTACAGAAAGTATTCCAATACCATTCTCACGAAGTGCTTCGATTTGGGCGCCAACATCAAGCAATAATCTAAGACATTCGTCATAATTTAATCTCTGTGTGAGTGCTTTTTTAACAGTGCTGCTTTCAACGTCATTTCCACTATTTGATAATGCATCTAACAGTACATCTTCCATTGCTGTATAATAGATAAAAATATAATTTGTTGTTACTTCAATCGCGTGTAGGTTTTGGCACTCTACTTACAGTAAACTTCCAAAAGTATGGTGTTTGATATACTAGTTTGACGTCTTTCCCATCTTGCAGACGATCGTTAATCATCTGACTAATTGGATTAGTAGTCATTGTTTTGAAGTGTACAAAGACTCGTTGATATTGGCTCATACCCTGTTTCTTGTAAACCATATCTACTCTTTCTATTGTATTTGAGCCTAATACGCTTTCAAACGCTTCGACTACATCTCCTCTAGATACAGTTCTGAATACCCTTGGGATACATACGCTGGGCAGGTTAATAAACTCCCTCATTTCATACGGTACGTGACTTATCATTGTTTTGTTATGATTGTGATGTGTATATCAAATCACCATATATATCAATTCAATTTTGTAGAAAATCACAACGCCTATCTGCTTTCTGATTCTCTATTTCACGAGATGTGTGGGTCAGGATACTGTAAGGATTCTATAGAACTATACCGTATCTTATGCGCGTAATTAAACACACAAACAACTTTCGCTGGTAGTATCCTTATTACCATACTAAGATACCACAATGGCTTTATGTTGTTTACTTACCATAGTCATTATTAAGATGGTTTAAAAGTGCCAACTTATGTTATAATAGCGCATCAAACGACAACAGCACGACACTATGGACTTTAGAAATAAGAAACCACAGAAACAGCCCACTGGCGGAAGTCGTTGGGGTAATCTTAAAACAGATGATGATGATTCTAATTCTTTTCAAACTGTTCAGCGTAGAGGTAGACGTAATAAGCGAGAACAGGAAACAAGTGAGGCTCGTGACAGGAGGGAAAACCTGCCTGGCACAATGAAACTCCCTGGATTGGATGATGTAAAGCCTACCAAACCAAGTGGAAAGTATGTAGCTCCTGGCAGTAGAAATCGCCATCCAACTCCACCCAAACGTCAAGGTCTAGCCTTGTCTCGCGATCGGACTCCTCCTAAGCCAAGAGCTCCATCTATTGCAGATAATACAGCATTTCCTACATTGGGCGAGACGCCAGTTGAAAATAATAACGTTGATACAAATGACATTGGTGACAAGTCCTTTGCAGAACTATGTTCCACGCGTGATCCTCCACCGGTAAAAGAAAAGGTATACAAAGATGATATTAAGCCTGGATGGGTTCGCCTTAGCAGGGGGCCAAATGGTGAGCTTGTACGAGAATACGGTCCAGAGGTTCCTAAGAGCCAATTTTGGATTGATTGGGAACGTGCGGAAGTTGAACGGAAACATCAGGCATTGATCGACACACTAGAAAGAAATATGGCGTACGTTAGGTGGGCATATCCTTATGAAAATTGGTATGAACCTAGTGATGATGAATATGAAAGTGATGATGGCATGATTGAAGAATGGGTATCAGATGAGGATCAATACTAATGTATAATACGGATAATACCATATTTTACATTCTCGGTCAGTAGTAATGGATATGGATATGGATATGGTGTTGGATACTGAATGGTTAGATGAACAAGCTAATATAGAAGAACAATATGATCAGTTTTATAATGATGTTGTATCAGATGTAAATGCCACTGTTATTTTTATAGATGAGGCCAACAATATAAGTCACATAAAGAGAGATAAACTCTCACTTGAAGATGGCATTCTTAGGAGATCAAAAATTGTTGATTTGGTAAGAGTTAATAGAAAACTTAATAGCACAACATATTCTTTATATGCTGTTCTTCAATTCAACTACAACATTTCGCCTGATCGGGTAATTCAAGGTAAACTAGGGACAGGTGAAGAGTTTTTCAGGGTTATAAAGCATATTGGTGATATTTATTTTGATAAAACGATCCCTATACTTTCTGCTCTTAACGATATAACATTGGTATTAAAACCAAAAACTAGAAAAACTAATCAAACAAAGCGAGTTTATCTCTCTAATACCAAAACTAAAAAGCGAAAGACGCGCAAAAAATGGTGATAAGCTACTTAAAGGCTTCACCAATATAACTATACCTATGTCAGCTTTCACACGCGCAATTGATAAAACCATGTCACGTAGTGTCGGCCAGAATGGCCATGCACAGGAAGAGTGGAAAGTTGGAGATTTCCAAGATTCTATAGTACAGCTATATTTCCAGATTGTGAGGTGCACAGGCAATAGTTCGAACGGACATCAAATTAGCAAAATCAAAGAAGAATATAAACGGCTCATTCATTTGGCTACCCAGGATCAGTTGAGTCGCAAGCCACTCAATATTTGCATGTCTCTTATGTTTCAAACCAGAGATCTTCAAGGTGGTAAGGGAGAATATCATATTTTTTATCACCTTCTAACATGCTGGGAGAGTTACTGGGATATTGTAAGTGAACAACTCAATTGTGCACTGACCCTTCTGTTTGATACGGAATATGCCAGCCAGAAGTATGATGTTACTTTCTCCCACCCATACGGTAGCTGGAAAGATGCGAAAAACATTCTGAATGTTTACCGGGAGGTGTTCAACTGGGGCGGAGATGGAACTAGGTGGACACAACATCATGCTACGAGGCATATTGTTGCGATGGCTTCGGACGCACTTAGTCGTGATGTGGCACTTGTCTCCAAGGGGGCCAAGCCTAAGACACTTGTTGCCAAGTGGCTGCCTCGCGAAAAGTCATCTCTATACGGATGGCAGGCTAAGATCTTTGCAGAATCCTGGGCCCGAAAGCCTGGGAAGAATCTGCAGGCATCTCTTTCTACTTACAGACGCAAGTGTAGCCAAGTTAACAAGGCTCTTGGAACCACACAGATCAAGCAGTGTGCGAATGAGTGGGCTAACATCGACTTTGACAAAGAGGTTACTAGTATCACGATGCAGAAGCAGAAGTCTGCCTTTCTGGCTGTTGGTAAGAACACTCAAGCTTCAGAACTTGAAGACAGGAGGGCTTGCGCTAATAACTTTAGACAGTATCTTTCTGACGTGGCTTCTGGTAAAAAGCAGATTAAGGCTGCTCGCGTTGTGGGAGAACAGCTGGTAAAACAGCTTTGGAACAATACCATTTCTGAGGAGGAAAAAACATATGCAAATGCTGTATGGGAAGAGGTTGTAAAGGACTCTAGTGACGCTCTGGCAAACGCACTTGTTATGCTTGATCTGTCAGCCTCTATGACTTGGGATAATTGTCCATTTTACGCCGCCATCTACTTGGCTCTCAAGATCGCTTGTTCTAAGGGTGGCACAAAGCGAATCATGACATTTTCCAGTGAGCCGTCATGGATAAACCTGGAAGGATGTGATACGTTTGTGGATATGATTGATGTACTCAAGCAAAATGCTCATAGTACTGGGATGTCAACTAATATTTACAAAGCGTTCCAATTGGTCGGTAATGCGTGTCTCGAGCGCAACATGACTCCTGATGAGGTTGGCAGTCAGATGGTCGTCATTCTTTCGGACATGCAAATTGATAAAGCAGACACCACTCATGTCCACAATGCAACACTTGAAGAAAACATCAAACTGGATTTTCAAAAGTTTGGACTCATGAGCAGCCATAAGCAACCATATCCCCGGCCGACGCTTGTGTTCTGGAATATGAAGTCAACACATGGTTTCCCTAGTAGTGTTGTGATGGAAAATACCATTCTCATGTCTGGATATAACTCTGATGTACTAGAGTCTGTCTCAGCGGGTGGTATGCAGAAGCTGACTGATCTTACTCCATGGGATCATATCAGTAATATCCTTGACAAGCCACGATACAACTGGTTTTGGTAGGCTTATAATGATTGTTTAAATCAAGCTAAAAGATATATGCTACTACATATAGTAACATATGTCAGATCCAAGAAATAGAGTAATTGCCCAGAACCTTATATCTGCTTTGATAATGGGGGGTAATGATATGGACTATACAAGAGCATTGGCAGCAAGTATGTATGAAGAAAGTGCATACAAAAATGTATTGTCTAGTAAGGGTGAAGATCAACTAAAAGATAGAAAGTTTACATCAGATGATTCGGTTCAAGGCACTTGTCCTATAATGCATATTCCTTTTGATATAGGTGATAATGTTACTGCTCTTCCGTGTGGACATATTTTCGAACCAGAAGGAATAAGACGTTGGCTAAAAGATGAAAAAGCTGAATGCCCAGTATGTCGTTTTAAGCTAGAATCTGTAGAAGTGAAAAATAAAGACTCTACGGAACAACAGACTACGCCACAATCAGATGTTAATGAGCTAGTTAGTGGTCGAAATAATTTCATTGCAAGTCTACAAAGACTTAATAATTTGCCTCGCGTATACTCTGCGCACCCATTTGGGCCAGCTAGTCATAGAATGGCTAGTATTGTTCATGAAGAAGATGATGCTAATGATGTGATGCAGGCTATTATAAATACATTAGGTCAACCAAGTAATGTCCCTCCACAGTTTGGGGCATTAGTATCTGTAATTAACAGCAATTTCGAAAGAAATATGATGGTCAATGATAACGATTTTCTAAATAATCCTCCAGAGCAAAATATTATGGATAGAAGGATCATAACTACTGTATCTGAATATCAGGAGAAGAGTGACGACGATTCCGGCCCTGACGATCATTCTGTTGATTAGATCGTTCCCTTAATTTTATACCCAACATTTCAGCATATTTTGTGCAGTTCACACATTCACATGGTATAGATACTAAACAACCGGGATGTTCTTGACATTCCCATATTTTTCTGTCATACCAATTTTTCGTATCAGATACAGCACTTGACATTGCTTTTGGTTTACTATCTTCAGTCATTTATTTTACTGAATCATTTTTTTCATAATTGTTATTACATAACAGTTATGAAATTACTTAGTTTTTTTGGATTTCTTAGAGAATAAGCTTATACAGCATGGTACACAACTAGTAGCTACCTCAGCAACTTGATTAACATTCAACTCACCTCTTGTAGCTGCAACAATCAAATCAATCGTACCTGAGACAGCACCTGAGTCAATTGCATCCAATAAAGCCCCACGCTCAGGTTCTACAGCTTGTGATTCAATCAATCCCCTAAGCAGTCTAATAGCGTATTCTTTTTGCTCAGCACCTTTTACTGGAGTCTCTTCCACTGCCTCCATGATAAAGCGTAATAGCACTGCCAAAGTCCCCCTTTTAACACCAACGCTTTTAGCTTGCTCCTCTAGTTTCTCAAATACTTTATCACCAGCCAGGTCAATTAATTTTTTCCCCTCTTCGCTAGCAATATCCTTTACAATGTCTACTGCTACCTCTGCCACTGCTGCTACCTGTTCATTTTCTATGCTTTCTATGACATTATCTACTTTATTTTCAATTACATCCAAAGCATGATCCAAAGCCTCGTCGGCTTTTCCTTCCAACTTGCCTTCAGCATCATGAAGGACAAGCTCCACACTCTCGTCGGACTTATTTGTATCCATTATGACATATTACGAGAAAAAATTATTCTTCTGAATAAACCATATAACTAGTTGGTAGGTGATGAAACTACTGAGCTAGGACAATTCCCTGAACTACTTGGAGGTGTCATTGGCTGACTGATAGATCTGATACATGCAGCTGTGCCTGGTGGAGCATATGGTGAGGTTAAACTAGCTGAAACCATATGGGAATCATCATTGAAGTCGGCTGCATTTACGGTATTATATGCTCGCTGTGTTCCCTGTGAAGTTTGCCTAGCTATAATGTTAGTAAGTCCGCTTGGACGATCAAGTGATTCTGCCGCAATGAATAGGTCGTCTGTCAGCATCTGTAGAATACCTGCCGCTTTTGACTCAATTGACATATCGCGCAGCTTTTGTTTTACAAAAGCCAACTTGGAATCGAGTCTCATTTTCAACTCGTTATATGAGGTAGTATCTTCGTCCTGGTCTAATTGATTGTGTGTTATTCTAGCTTGACTTCCTACTACGGGAGCACTTGTATGACGATTTGCAGGAGGGGCAGGAAGTCTTACTTGGGTATCAGGTGTAACAGGTGGCGGCGGAAGAAGGTGCTGAGGAAGAGGATCCAATGTTGGTATCCCATTACTACTATTCCATGTAGGAATTGGTGGTGCGTTAGTTTGCCTTTGGAGCGATGGCGGTTGTGGGATATTAGCATGCCTCAGCATTCTAGGAGTTGCTAGCGCTATACGCCCTAGACCGAAACTATGTTCCTGTTTCCATTTTCTTGCGTCAGATAACAGCTCCAGTACGCTTTGCCGAATGCTATATATCTCTACTTCTGCATTGATCGTTCCTTCCATGGGCTGGGTAACTTCCTTACATACATCTGTTTCGTATTCCCAAGCACCCTGATCAGCTTTATAATCTACATAGCTCATAGATACTATTAATTCATCAGGTGTAGTAGTTTGCATATGAAATACTCGCTCGCTTCCGGATGCCATATTTCCTACTGCTAATTCTCTAGTCCATTTGTTTGTCTTGAAATCATAAATGGACCCTCCCTCTATCCGGAACACTACGTTTTTGCGTTGCTCATTTAATATATTGTGTGCGATCTCTCCGTAAACAACTCCTGCCCCTTCTTCGCTTTCTACACAATGATAGTCACTGTTGGTGCATTCGGCCATCTTTTCCATCAGACCTATCTCGCTTGTTCCATACCCAATGAATGTCGCTGTCATGCTGTGTGGAGTAGCACTTTCTACGCGATCTACTAGGGTTTTTGCCATGCCACACAGACTGTTATGGTCACAGCATCCAGATGTAGGCTGTCCATCACTCATAAATACTAGAGCGGTTTTATAAGATACTTCTTTTGGAATTATCAGATCCGCCGCCATAATAGCCGCACCTATGCTGGTAGAACCACTTGGCTCCACCATTGTGATCAACGATTTATATTCTGTGACATCAGTATCGCCAGTTATTTCAAATGTAAGTGTTGGTGCTGATTTGCTATTGGTCTCATGACTAAACCAAACGATGGTTACCTTGTGAATAGATTGTGTCTCTTTTGCATGTGTTTTTAAGTATTCAGTAATATTGATCAAAGTGTGTTGGACATGTTCTAAGCGCGTGCGCTGGTCATGACTTCCTCTACTAGACATAGAACCTGATCTATCCACATCGAATATCCAGTGTATATACGTCTTGCGGTCTGTTTCTTCTGGGACTCCGACCGTAAGAGTCATAAAGTTTTGTCTGCCAGATTCGAGTTGTGTGAGTGATTGGATCTGCATGTTGTGTTTTGTACTTGTGTTTATCATCGTAATTTTAAGTAAGTGTTGGAATCAATTTTTTATTTTTTACCACATAAACTTGGTCGAAGGTAATCTAGTACACATCCAGAATAGAGTCCATCTATCTTAAGGTGAGCACAATCAAACTTGTACTTATTTTTAAGCATCATCCATGTCTTTTCTATCTCGTATTTTGATGAAATCGGCTGTATTATTCGACAACCGTATTCCATATTTGGCTGAGTTGTTATATTGGTCATAACGTTGGTCATGATCCCGGCTCTGCATAGAAACTTGGCTAGATCATAACAGCTTAACGGTTCTTCCCTAGATACAGATAATATCGCAGTATTCTGCATTGTAAATGTTCGTAAGATTAATAGTAATGTTATATTTAAGCCACTAAGCTTTTACTACGATTAATCACTTTCATATTCTTTTTCAGCAGGCATATCTGCCTTTGTGACAGCTTGGAGGAAATCATCAAATCGCTGGATTACATACTCTGACGCTGCGAAATAATCCTTGAACCAGGTACAATATGCTACCTTGCTGTTCGGCATAGGAATCAAAACTGTCACTTTGTCAGCAGCAGCATTCAGTCTAAACTCATCATATGCCAAATTGGGATCTGATTGATGATTAAATGAAATCTCCGTCTGCGTGTTTATACCGACACTCCAGCCGTTCTTGATAAAGTGTTCCGCTACTTGACTAAAACCCATGTTAAGAGTAAGGGGTCGCTCAGTAACATAGTTGTCTGCTTGGCTGTGCTCTGACATGCTGTGATATCATTAATCAAGGGAGACCTTTAAGCTTTTTTTCTAACCAGATTGTAACTATCATATGGCGATTCCTCTAACTAAAAGTTTTAGAGCTACATCTATTTTTAGAGCATTTTTAATAAATGCGTTTGTTAGTGCATTAGTAGCAACCATAATTGTTGAAGTCCGCTACGCTATAGAAAAGGGTAAAGGTGACTTATATAATTCTATTAGAGTCACATTCAATTCCGGTAATCCATGGAATGACGATCTTAGTAAAATGAGGTCTACATTCATCATTGGATTTTTAGTTACCCTGTTGCTATATAACATACTATACATAGTTATTGCATTTGGAGGCGGGTCTGTTGCGTCTAGCAATATTGCAAGCTATTTTTAATTACTTTTTTTGATGTGGTGGCATTTTCTCCTACTATCTCAAAAAATTGAAATGCTTTTTACTGAACTACAATTACGCAACTCAAACAAACATCGACCTTTCGACCAGCTTACAGTTACAAATCGCAAACATGTCCTCTATCGCAACTCAGTTCAACATGTCCCTCTATATCCCGCGCTGCGACACTCGCTCGCTTCCGCGTTACAGCGCCTATAACTCCGATCTGGAGTACGAGCGTGCTTGCTCTGCCTTCATCGGCAAGCAGTTCGAGCTTCAGAAGATCGGCAAGGTGGATCGCGTGGATCTCGTGCGCAAGACCAACCCCAAGGGATTCGAGTACTTCATCGCGTTCGTCCACTTCGACCACTGGTACATGGGGCACGAGTCTGGTGCCGCTCTCCAGCTTCTCGACTCGATCCGCAGTGATTCCAAGGCTAAGCTTCAGTTCCACGAGCGCTGGTACTGGATCGTCAACGAGAACAAGAACCCTCGTACTGTTGACCAGGTACAAGAGGAGCGCCTCAATGCGCTTCGTCAGCAGAACGAGATCCAGGCCCAGCAACTAGCTGACTGCATGGCTAAGCTCGAAGAGCTGTCCTGTCAGGTGGCCACCAGCGTTCTTCCAGAAGAGGATCGTCAAGTCCGCTCATCCTCGCCAGTTAAGAGGCGCCGGTTGGTTCGTCCCAGCCCTGTGACTCTGGCTGATCATGTGGAAGTCGCAATGGCGACAAAGCATGACAAGTCAGCTAAGACAAGCTACGACCCGTCATTCCAGCCTGATGTGGAGGCAGGAATCGTACAGCACCCAGATGACTCCACACCAGTGGAGGAGGCCATCGCCAATGGACACGTAGCTACTCGCTCGCTACTCAAGATCGATGTGAGCGTGACAGAAGATGCTGAAGACGATCAGTCCACTGGTTCGTTGACTCCAGACGCGCCTCGCACATGCAATGGCATGTAAGTATTCAAAAAAAACAAATAAAAAGCAAAAAAGCCAATAGGGCATGAAAAACAAATAAAAAAGCAGAAATGCGGGGACTAGCCCCAATTTTCTCATTACATTGAAAACAAAAATATGTATCATCATTTTTGTTTTCTACCATAACTATGCTAAACTAACACTCAAACTATTAATTTATTCTACTTCCTATTCATACTCCCACTTATGAATACCAATACAAGTGCAGGACACCTCTCCTACACACGTTCCTATTCTTCACTA
>MDTG01015880.1_pt1 | contig 12294 bp, 8 predicted proteins | sample 811421 | NCBI WGS metagenome assembly MDTG01 (sample SAMN05326645, study PRJNA326480) | marine metagenome | isolation source: seawater | place: Pacific Ocean: South East | collected 2011
AATCAAAAGATAATGCTATATGGTAATTCTCAAATTGACTACGGTGAAATTAATTTAGAGGCTCAAGAGATTTTAGTTGATTGGAATAAAAAAACACTAGATGCTAATTACAAAACTGACTCTACAGGAAAAAAAATTGGAAAACCAGTCTTCTCAGAAGGAAATCAATCATATGAAACAGATAAAATCACTTATAACTTTGAATCAAAAAGAGCTAAAATTAAAGGAATTGTAACTCAACTTGATGATGCTTATATGCAAGGTCAAGATGTAAAAAAAAACGAAGAAGATGAACTCTTTATCAGTCATGCTAAATACACGACATGTAATTTAGAGGAGCCTCATTTCCATATATCATCAAGTAGAATAAAGGTCATTCCAGGAAAAAAAGTTTTATCTGGTCCTTTTCACCTAAAATTTGGAAATATCCCTACTCCTCTTGGTTTTATATTTGGTATGTTTCCTCAGCCTAAGAAAAAAATTTCTGGTTTAATTATGCCTAATTATGGAGAAGAGAAAAGAAGAGGATTCTACCTAAGAGATGGGGGTTATTATTTTGCAGTGAGCGATAATCTTGATCTTAGACTCACAGGAGATATTTATTCTAAGGGAAGCTATGGGATGACTCTAGGAACAAACTACAAAAAGAGATACTCCTACAATGGAAGTCTTAGATTCAATTTTAATAAAAGTAAATTAGGTGATTTTGAAAACCCTGCAACTTCAAATGATTTCTCTCTATCGTGGTCACATACACCAGATTCTAGAGGAAAATCTAGCAGATTCTCATCATCAGTAAATTTCCAGACGAACTCTTATAATCAAAATAAAAATCTAGTATACTCTAACTTTAATGAAAGTATCAATGCTCAATTCAATTCAAATATATCATACTCAAAGACATTCACAGGAACTCCTTTTAATTTTTCAGCAAACCTAAGACATTCCCAAAATGTTCAGACAAAAAAAGTAAACCTTACACTACCCGATATAAGTTATAATATGAGTAGAATATATCCATTTAAAAATGTTGGAAAGCTAGGTAAAACTGCTCTAGGTAAGTTAAGTATAAGTCATCGATTTACAGGAAGAATTGATCTTACCAACGGCTCAGTGGGTAGTTCTTTAGGTGGTTTAAATATTTTAAATTCTGGAAATAACTTTAATGAACAAATTGATTTTAGTGTAGATAATATCAATTCTATAATAGACAGATCTAAAATTGGAGGTAGACATACTATTCCAATTTCAACTTCTTTCAACTTACTCAAATATTTTACTGTAAGCCCTAGTATTAATTATGATGAATTATGGTACTTTAAAAAACTAAGTTATAGGTATGATGAATTACAAAATGGAATAGAAATTGATACTACAAACTCATTTTCAAGAGCATGGTCCTACTCTACTGCTCTAGCCTTATCTACAAGAATTTATGGTACTGTTTTCTTTAAAAAAGGTAAAATTAAAGCGATAAGACATGTTATATCACCTGAAATATCTATGTCATTTAGTCCAGATTTTACTAGGCCTAGATATGGTTATTATGAGAATATTCAAATAAATAATGAAGGTGATACTAAACTACTAAGTAAATATGAGAATTTTTTATTTGGTGCACCTAGAATAGGTAGCTCAGCATCAATGAATTTTTATATTGGAAATAATCTTGAGATGAAAGTACTAGATAAAAAGGACACTATAAGTGGTACTAGGAAAATTAAAATATTTGATAACTTATCATTTTCAAGTAGTTATAATTTTCTTGCTGATTCTTTCAATTTATCACCCATAAGGTTTAGCACAAGAACTTCATTTTTTAGGAGGCTTATAAATTTAAGTATATCTGGGAATATTGATCCATATGCTTTCCAATTAGATAGTATAAGCGAGTCTTCTTCTGGATTAAAAACATTTTACCAAAAAAGAATTAATGAAATGGCTTATAAAAATAATCAGGGCTTAGGATCATTAGCATATATCAATATGTCTCTAGGTGTTAGATTTTCTGCTAAAGACTTTCAAAGTAAAGACACAGAAGAAAAAGAATCAACATACGGAACTAGAGAGGAAATAGATTATATAAATTCAAATATTGCAGAATATATTGACTTTAATGTACCATGGTCAATAAATGCTAGCTATAATTTAAATAGGAGAAAAATTGGTTTTAGAGATGCTGCAATTACACAAACACTTACATTCTCAGGTGATTTAAGTATAACAGAAAAGACTAAAATATCATTCAGATCTGGCTATGACTTTAAATTTAAAATGTTAACTCAAACAAGTATTAATGCTACTAGAGATCTTCATTGTTGGAGAATAAGTTTTAGCTGGGTTCCATTTGGGAGGTTTCAATCTTATAACCTAACTATTAATGCTGTATCTGCTCTTCTTCAAGATTTAAAACTTGAGAAAAGAAGTAGGTTTTTTGATAATCTCTAAGAGTTTTCAGGTTTCATCTGTGGAAAGAATAATACATCCTGTATAGAATCTGCATCTGTCATTATCATAGTTAATCTATCAATCCCTATTCCTATCCCTGCAGTTGGGGGCATTCCATATTCAAGAGCAGTTAGATAATCTTCATCTAATACCATCGCTTCCTCATCACCTTTAATACCTAACTTAACCTGTTCTTCAAATCTTTTTCTTTGATCAAGAGGGTCATTAACTTCAGAAAACGCATTACAAATTTCTTTACCATTACATATAAGTTCAAACCTCTCAACTAGACCTTCTTTAGACCTATGTTTTTTTGCAAGTGGAGACATTTCTATTGGATAGTCAGTTATGTATGTAGGTTGAATAAGATTTGGTTCACATTTTGCTCCAAAAATTTCATCAATCAATTTACCTCTCCCCATAGTTTTATCTGTCTTTATCTTTAATTTTTTGCATACATTCCTGAGATCTTCTTCATCCATATTAGATACATCTACTGATGTAAATTTTTCAATTGCCTCATACATAGAGTATCTCTCCCATTTCTTACCAAAGTCAATTGTATTTCCACTGCACTTAATTTTGGTATTATTATTATTTATTTTTTTAACAATTCTCTTAAACATATCTTCAACAAAATCCATCATCCATAAGTAATCCTTATAAGCAACATAAAATTCACATTGGGTGAACTCAGGATTGTGAAACCTTGACATACCCTCATTTCTAAAATCTTTTGCAAACTCAAAAACACCATCAAAACCACCTACAATCAGTCTTTTTAAATATAATTCGTTAGCAATTCTAAGGTAAAGAGGAATGTCTAAAGTATTGTGATATGTTTTAAAAGGTCTTGCTGCTGCCCCACCATAGATTGGCTGAAGTATTGGAGTCTCAACCTCAAGGAAATTATTTTCATTTAAAACATTTCTTATCTCGTTTACAATTATAGATCGTTTGATGAAAATATCTCTTGACTCTGGGTTTACAATAAGATCTACATATCTTCTCCTATATTTTAACTCTTTATTACTAAACTCATCATGCTTCTTTGACTCACCATCATCATCTTTTGATTCCTTTACTACAGGGAGTGGCTTGACTGATTTAGATAAAACTTTTAACTCCTTAACATGAATAGAAGTCTCTCCCATTTGTGTTTTGAAAACAAAACCTCTAATCCCTATTATATCTCCTAGATCTAATTTTTTCTTAAAAATAGTATTATAAAGTGTTTTATCTTCTGAGTCACAGACATCATCTCTCCTAACATAAATTTGAATTTTTCCTTTGGAATCTTGAATCTCAGCAAAGGAAGCCGAACCCATAACTCTTCTTGACATTAGCCTACCTGCTAATGAAACATCAGAAAAGTTATTTTTCTTTTCATCAAAATTGTTTTTAATCTCATCAGAGAAAGAATTAACCTCATAAACCTCAGAGGGATAAGGGTCAATACCAAGCTCAATTATTTCTTCTCTAGACTTACGTCTTTGTTCTTCTTGTTCGCTTAAAATCATAGTTTCAATTTAAGTTTTTTCTTCTATTTATTTCCTTTTTTATTAATGTAAATTGTCTATTACTCTGTCCTTTCACAGAACTATTTTCATTTGCTCTTCTGATGAGGTATGGAATAGTTTTATCAATTGGTCCAAATGGTATTAATTTAATAATATTATATCCTTGACTTGACAAAGCATATGAGATATTATCACTCATTCCATATAATTGAGATAACCACACTCTTTTATCTTCAGGTCTTAAATTATTATCCTTCATTAAATTAATTAAATAAAGACTTGATTCTTCATTATGACTACCAATCCATAGTGAAGCATTTTCAATATTTTCTATACCGAACTTAAGAGATTCATTATATTCTTTATCAGTACTTAACTTAGATGGTTGGATGGGACTATTATAACCATTCTGGAGAGCTCTATTTCTTTCTTTTTCCATGTATGCTCCTCGAACAAGTTTAATACCATAATAATATTTTTTTTCTTTAGATACCTTAAGGTTTCTTTTGATTTTTGATAGAGTACCAGTCCTATAACATTGGTGAGTCAAAAATATAACAGAAGATTTTCTGTTATAAATCTGCATTAGTTCAATAGCAACATTATCAATAGCATCTTGAATCCAAGTCTCTTCAGCATCTATCAAAACCTGAACATTATTTTTTACAGCAGAATCACAAAGCTCTATAAGTCTTTTCTTAAAAGAAACATATTCTTTTGATTCATAAGTATACTCCCCATTTGATATCTTTTCTAATGAATATAAATCTAATAAACCAGTACATTTTATTGCTATAAAAGGCAATCCTTGTTCACCTAAAAAATTAATAATATTAATGGAGTCTTTCTTATAATTCTCAAAACCTTTAACTGAAGACTCTGCCTCAATTGAATACTCAGGCATTGCACTAATATTATGTTTTTTTAATGAAAGAAAAGTTTCTTTACAATCCTCCAGTGTTTCTCCGCCACAGAAATGATTAAATATTGTATTTTTAATTATCACCTTCAACGGGAGTCTTAATTTTAGGACTAAAAGAAGAAATGCATTACCTATTTTAGTAAGTAGAGGAAAATCAAGAATAGAAAATAAAAAATAAGCTTTTCTTAATTCAAAATTAGATTTATTAGTAAACGCTAATTCTGTGTTATTAAATAAGTTTTTTATATTTTTGTCCACTTACGTAAGTTGTAGGATTTATTACAAAAAGCAAAAATATAATAGAAATGAGCAAAAAGTTAAATATCGAACCAATTAATACATGGATAAAAAACGAAAACGATCCATTAATAATCTCAGGGCCATGTAGTGCAGAAACTTATGAACAACTTTTTGAGACGTGTAAGCAGTTAAAATCTCATGGTATAAATCTGATGAGAGCTGGCGTTTGGAAACCAAGAACTAGACCTGGAACATTTGAAGGAAATGGTGAGGAAGCTCTTAAATGGATTTCTGATATTAAAAAAGAACTAGACGTACAGTTCACTGTAGAAGTAGCAAATACTAGTCATGTCGAATTAGCTTTAAAGTACGGAATTGATACTTTATGGATAGGCGCTAGAACTACTGTAAACCCTTTTTCAGTTCAAGAAATAGCAGACTCATTAAAAGGGACTGATACCCCAATTCTTGTCAAAAACCCTATAAATCCAGATCTTTCTCTTTGGATGGGAGCTTTAGAAAGGATTAATAAAGCTGGTATAAATAAACTTGGGGCGATCCATAGAGGGTTCTCAATGTCTGGAAAATCAAAATACAGGTATGTTCCAATGTGGAAAATTGCTATAGATCTCAAAAGTAATTTACCAAATCTTCCAATTATTTGTGATCCTTCACATATATGTGGCAATAGAGATATGATTTTTGAAACGTCTCAAAAAGCCTTAGACCTCGGTTATGATGGTTTAATAATCGAGTCACATATTGACCCTGATAATGCTTGGAGTGATGCTAAGCAACAGATTACTCCCGATACTTTATCAAAAATGAAGAAAGATTTGAAGGTAAAAAGTTCTAATGAAGAAGATAAATCATATCAACATCTTCTAAACGAAATAAGAGAAAATATTGATGATGTTGATAAAGAAATTATTGATATTATTTCCAAGAGAATTGGACTTGTTGAAAAAATTGGTGAATTCAAAAAAGAACAAGATCTCACAACTTTTCAAGTTGATAGATGGAATGAAATATTTAAATCTAGAATTAATTGGGCAATTGAAAAGGGATTAGAAAAAGATTTTATAGAGGATTTATATAAAGTTATCCACCTTGGTTCAATTAACGTTCAGAATAAAATTGTAAATAAAAAAAAGGCTAATTTTAAAATATGATTCCTGATCATATTTTAATTGGAAAAACACAAAAGATTTTATCTGAGTTTATAAAAACTAGAAATTATACGAAAGTTGCATTTCTTCTTGATAAAAACACACTTACTCATTGTTTTAATAAAATCTCTAATCATATTGATTTCAAATATGAAAAAATTTTAATCGATGAAGGTGAAGAAAATAAAAATTTAGAAACTTCAAAAAATGTTTGGCAGAAATTAATCGATTTCAAATTTGACAGAAAATCTATTCTAATAAATTTAGGAGGTGGAGTAATTTGTGATTTAGGAGGATTTGTTGCCTCTACTTATATGAGGGGAATTGAATTTATTAATATACCAACAACTCTATTATCTCAAGTAGATGCTAGTATTGGAGGTAAACTTGGGATAGACTATAAAAACTTAAAAAATATAATTGGATTATTTAGAGAACCAAAAAAAGTAATAATTGATACAAATTATTTAAATACATTATCAGATAGAGAGATAAGATCAGGATATGCAGAAGTAATAAAACATTGCCTTATAAAGGATAAGAATATGTTTGATGAAATTTATGAAAAAGAATGGAAAAATAGTGACTGGACTAACTTAGTTAATCATTCAATTAAAATAAAATCTGAAATTGTTAAAAAAGATTTAAAAGAAAATGGTCTTAGAAAAATATTGAACTTCGGCCATACAATTGGTCACTCTATTGAGACAACTTATCTTAATAAATTGAATAAATTATTTCATGGTGAAGCTATAGCTATAGGAATGATCTGTGAATCATTTATATCAAATTATTATAATAAATTAAATAAAAATGATCTTGAAAAAATTACAAAATATATAAATAGAGTGTTTAAACTCAATAAAATTGAATATTACGATGAAATAATTAAAAACGTATATTTTGATAAAAAAAATATATCTCAAAAAATAAAGACTTGCATTTTAAAAGATATTGGGAGTTGTGAATATGATTTTGAAATTAATGAAGATATTATAATTGAAAGTCTTAATTACTATAATCTAAATTGTGATGGATAATTATACAATTAGATTTTCATCCCCACCAAAAGATATATCTATTAAATTAAATGCTTCTAAAAGTGAAAGTAATAGATTAATTATTATCAAAGCACTTTCTGAAGAGAAGATAGAAATAAAAAATCTATCAAATGCAAATGACACATTACTTCTCAATAATCTTATAAAAAATAATTTATCAAGTAACTGGGACGCTGAAGATGCAGGTACAAGTATGAGATTTCTAACCTCATATCTTTCTCTTAAAAAAGATAATATAGTATTAACCGGAACAGATAGAATGAAAAAAAGACCAATTAAAATTTTAGTTGATGTTTTAAATAAAATAGGTGCAACTATTTTATATCAAGGAGAACAAGGATATCCTCCAATTAATATTAAAAATAAAATTTTTCAAAAAAATAGTAAAGTTGAAATAAGAGGGGATGTAAGTAGTCAATATATATCCTCTCTGCTTTTGATAGCACCAAAACTCAAAGATGGAATAGAAATAAATATAACAAAACCCTTCTACAGTAAACCTTATGTTAAAATGACTCTTAGACTAATGGAGTTTTTCGGTGTCAAGTATAAATTTGATAATTATCAAATTAATATTAAAAATCAAGATTATAAGGGAGGATCTTATTCTGTTGAATCAGATTGGTCTGCAGCAAGTTACTGGTACAGCATACTATCAATTAATAAAAATATTCAAAAAATTAAGTTGTTAGGATTAAAAAATAACTCCTTACAAGGGGATCAAATTATATCAAAGATAATGTCATTAATAGGTATAAATACGACTTATAATAAAAATGGAATTGAGATATCTAAGAAAAATACTTTATGCGATTATATTGAATTAGATTTTAAAGATTGTCCTGATTTAGTTCAAACTGTTCTTGTAGTAGCTGCGTATCATAAAATAAAACTTAAAATTTATGGAGTAGAAAGTCTAAAAATTAAAGAGACTGATAGACTAAAAGCTATGAAAAATGAGTTGAATAAAATTGGAGTTAGGTTTTATGAAAAGGGAGATTCTTGGATACTAGAAAGAAGAGAAAATAAGTTTCCAACATCAGTTTCAATAGATACATATAAAGATCACCGAATGGCAATGGCATTTGCACCACTTGCATCAGAACTAAATATATCAATAAATAACCCTAAAGTAGTTAATAAGTCTTACCCAATGTTTTGGGATGATATGAAAAAAGCTGGATATAGTATTACTTAATATATCTAAAGTCCTGTCCTTTTTTTATATTAAGAATAGATTCATACATCAGATTTATACAACTTTCAACATCATCTTTATGAACAGTCTCAACAGTTGTATGCATATATTTTAAGGGTAAAGATATTAATGCCGAAGCTACCCCATCATTAGAATAGGCAAATGCATCAGTATCAGTTCCTGTAAATCTTGAAGCAGCCATTAACTGATGAGAAATTTTATTTTTCTTAGCTATATCAATGAGCAATTTCAATAAATTATTCTGAACGGCTGGACCAAAAGTCAAGGCAGGACCGTTACCTGCTTTAATATCTCCACTTTTTTTCTTATCATACATAGGAGAGTTAGTATCATGAGTAACATCAGTAACAATAGCAACATCTGGATTTATTCTCTCGGCTATCATCTGAGCTCCTCTCAAACCAATTTCTTCTTGGACTGAATTAACAATATATAATCCAAAATCTAATTTCTTTTTATTTTGATGGAGTCTTTTAGCTACTTCTGCAATCATAAACCCTCCCATTCTATTATCAAGAGCTCTACCAGTATAATATTTTTTATTTAATACCATTAGCTCGTCTTCAAAAGTAATTACACATCCAACGTGTATTCCTAATTTTTCAACCTCTTTCTTAGTAGAACACCCAACATCAATAAAAATATTTTTAAGAGATGGAGTTTGTTCAGTTTTTGGATCTCTTACGTGTATTGCTGGCCAACCAAAAACACCTTTCACAATACCTTTATCTGTTTGAATATTCACTCTTTTTGAGGGTGCAATTTGATGATCTGAACCTCCATTCCTAATTACATAAATATAACCATCGTCTGTGATATAATTTACAAACCAGGATATTTCATCCGCATGAGCTTCAATTACAACCTTATATTTTGACTTAGGGTTTACAACCCCAACAACTGTACCATACGTATCAGATATGTAATCATCTATATATGGGGTGATATAATCCAACCAAATCCGTTGACCAGATGACTCAAATCCAGTTGGAGAATGGTTATTCAAATACTTATACAAAAATTCTTCGCTATGTTTATCCATTATTCTTCTATTATGTAAAAAATATCTTCAGACTCTTTTTTCATTAAATATTCTTCTCTTGCATACTTCTCTAAAATTTCTTCATCACTTTCAAACTTTTCTTTATCTATAGTCACTTTATCAATCTCCTGAACATAAAATTCCTTTTCTGTCCTCAACTCATCTAATTTCTCAGATAACCTAAACCTATTAATAAAACCGTTAGAGTCAATTAGTGTCATCCAAATAAGAAAAAAAATAAAAAAAAGAAAGTAAAAATTTTTTAAAAGATCTCTAAACTTTTTGACAACCATATTCCAAATATAATTATTTATTTAGAAGGAAATTTCGCTTTTTCTCCCAAATCCTCTTCTATTCTAAGAAGCTGATTATATTTAGCAGTTCTATCAGATCTAGATAAGGAACCTGTCTTTATTTGTCCAACATTTAATCCAACTGCAATATCTGATATAGTAGTATCTTCTGTCTCTCCAGATCTATGTGACACAACAGCAGTCCAACCAGACTCTTTAGCTAAGTTGATTGCATTTATAGTTTCCGTCAATGTACCACTCTGATTTGGTTTTATAAGAATAGAATTTGCGCTTTTATCTTTAATAGCTCTTTCAAGATATTTTAAGTTAGTAACTAACAAATCATCTCCAACTAATTGACATCTATCACCTATCGAACTTGTTAGCATACCCCAACCGTCCCAATCATTTTCATCACAACCATCCTCAATGCTATCAATCGGATAATTATCTACTAAATTTTTTAAAAAGTTGACTTGATCATGAGAATTAAGCACATTCCCTTTACTGCCCTCGAAAAGACGGTAATCATATTTTCCATTTTTATAAAATTCAGACGCAGCACAGTCCATAGCTAAAGTAATATCTTTACCAGGCACAAAACCTGCCTTTTCTATAGACTTTAATATAGTTTCAATAGCCTCTTCAGTACCACCTCTAAAATTTGGAGCAAATCCACCTTCATCACCAACTGCAGTACTTAGTTTTTTGTCTTTTATTATTGACTTTAATGTATGAAAAATTTCAGCACCATATCTAAGGGCATCACTGAATTTATTTGCACCTACTGGCCTTATCATAAACTCTTGAAAAGCTATAGGAGCATCAGAATGTGAACCACCATTAATTATATTCATCATAGGAACAGGCAACAAATTTGCATTGTCTCCACCTAAATGTTTATATAAAGGCATAAAATTGAGATTTGATGCAAGATGAGCATAGGCTAGAGAAACACCAAGAATGGCATTTGCACCAAGGTTTGATTTATTATGAGACCCATCCAGATCTATTAATAAATTATCTATTTCTTCTTGATTATCACAACTCTTTCCAATTAACACATTAGAAATAGTAGTATTAATGTTATTAACTGCTTTACTGACTGCTCTGCCAAGATAGTCTTTACCACCATCCCTAAGCTCTACAGCTTCGTTTTCACCAGTAGAAGCTCCTGAAGGAACAGCTGCCCGACCCATGGTATTACCAGAATAAATATCAACCTCAACGGTTGGATTTCCCCTAGAATCTAAAATCTGTCTTCCATTAATTTTTGTTATCTTACTCACCCTTGATCATATTTATAAAATCATCAAATAAATATCTTGAATCATGGGGCCCTGGGGAAGACTCTGGATGATACTGAACAGAAAAAGCATTTCTATTTTTGAGTTTAATTCCTTCTACTGTGTCATCATTGAGATTAATATGGGTTAATTCTAAAGATTCTGATTTTTTAATTTCATCCATAGAAACCCCAAATCCATGATTCTGAGAAGTTATTTCTGATTTACCAGATGAAAGATTCTTAACTGGATGATTTATTCCCCGGTGCCCATTATGTAATTTGTAAGTAGAAACACCACATGCTCTAGCTAAAATTTGATGACCAAGACATATACCAAATACTGGCTTTCTCTTTTTTATAATTTCTTTTACTGAATTAACTGCATAATCCATAGAAGCAGGATCACCTGGTCCATTAGATATAAAGTAACCATCAGGATTCCATTTCTGCATATTATCAAATGAAGTTTTAGCAGGAAATACCTTACAATACACTCCCCTTTCACTGAAATTTTTAAGTATTGATTTTTTACAGCCAAGATCTAATACTGCAACCTTAATATCTGAATTTTCATCTCCAAATGTATATTCATTCTTGGTTGTTACTCTCGAAGACAACTCTAAATTTATCATTGGAGGAACATTATCAAGAAGACCCTTAAGTTTTTCAGTATCAAGTATTTCACTAGAAATTATAGCATTCATTGCACCTTTATCCCTAATATATTTCACTAATTTCCTGGTGTCTATATCATAAATAGCAACAGTATTATTTTTTATAAAATATTCTTCTAAACTCTCATTTGAATTATATCTACTATAAACTTCTGAATACTCATTTATTACAACCCCATTAATTTGAGGGAGTTCACTTTCTTGTTCTTCATCAACTGCTCCATAATTACCAATATGTGAAGAGGTATTAATTATTATCTGTCCAAAATATGAAGGATCAGTATAAATTTCCTGATAACCAGTCATCCCCGTGTTAAAGCATATTTCACCGGTAGCAATACCAATTTTACCGAGAGATGTACCTTTGAAGATCGAGCCATCTTCTAGTAACAGAACTGCTGATTTTCTAGATTTCAAT
>MDTG01152354.1_pt1 | contig 12293 bp, 12 predicted proteins | sample 811421 | NCBI WGS metagenome assembly MDTG01 (sample SAMN05326645, study PRJNA326480) | marine metagenome | isolation source: seawater | place: Pacific Ocean: South East | collected 2011
TAAAAAATGAAAAATAAAGATAATTCTATTGACACTAAAGAAGGTGAGTTGATCTTAGACTCACATAAATTATCATATCATTATGATAGAGTAGAAGCTTGGGAAAACGGTGAAAGAATTGCCCCTGTTTGTGTTGATATGGCTTTAACTAGAGCATGTGGTGCAATGTGTTCATTTTGCTATGCAATGGTTCAAGAACCACAGGAAAGAGCTACAATAAAAACAAAAGAAGCACTTGAATTATTAGATGATTTTGCAGAAGTAGGTGTTAGAGGTGTTTCACTTATTTCTGATGGCGAAAGCACTCTTTCGAAAGCATATGTTCCTTTCATCCAACATGCAGCAAAAATAGGTATTGATGTTGGAAATGCGACTAATGGATGGGAATGGGAACCAAACAAAATAGATGAAGTTTTGCCTTATTTAAAGTGGGTAAGGTTTACTGTTGCTGCAGGAAATCCAGAATCTTATTCAAAAATTATGTTCAAAAATTCAGAACATACACCAGTTTTTGATCGAGCGATGAAACATATTAAATATGCAGTAAACCTTAAAAAAAAATTAAATCTTAAAGTTACACTAGGAATACAAATGGTTTTATTACCTGAGTTTAAAGATGAAATTATACCTTTTGCAAAACTTGCTTTAGATTTAGGAGTAGATTATGGAGTGATAAAACACTGCTCAGATGATGAATTTGGAACATTAGGTGTTGATTATTCAAAGTATGAAGAAATGTATTCTCTATTAACAGAAGCTGAAAAAATGAGCAATGATGATACAAAAGTTATTGTAAAATGGAGCAAAATTAAAGATAAAGGCTTGCCATCTTATAATAGATTTTATGGTCCTCAATTTCTTTTACAAATAAGTGGTAGTGGATTAGTTGCGCCTTCAGGAATGTTTTTTAATGCCAGGCAATCAAAATTTCACATGGGTAATTTTGCTGACGAAAGATTTATTGATATTTTTAAATCTGATAGGTATTGGAAAATTATGGACTATTTAGCTTCTCCAAATTTTGATGCTCAAACAATGATGGGAACGCTACCCATTCAGCATTATGTAAGTGAAGCTCTAGACAATCATATAAAAGGTATAAATAGAATATCTCCAAAATCTGGACCAAATCCACTTCATGTAAATTTCTTATAAAAAAAAACTCTAATATTATCCATTCTAAGTAATCAAAAATGAAAATATATAAAATGAAAAACAAAATACAAAATGAAGTCTTAGTTATTGGTGGCAGCGGTTATATTGGTACTGTTGTTTCAGATTATTTGAGAAAAAAAAAATTTAAAGTAACAAATTTTGATTGTTTGATTTATAAAAAAAAAAATTTGATTACAAAAAATACTAATTTTAAAAATATAAATTTCATTGATATTGATAAACTAGAAAAAAACTGGAAAAACTATAAAACTGTTATATTTTTAGCAGGTTTGGTTGGTGATCCAATTACAAAAAAATACCCAAAATTAGCAAATAAAATAAATTTTACTGCAACAAAAAGGCTTATTAATTATTTAAATAAAAAAAAAATTAATCAATTAATTTTTATATCGACTTGTTCAAATTATGGATTATCTAATTCAAAATATAAACTTAGTGAAAATTCAAGATTAAAACCAATATCTTTATACGCTAAATCTAAAGTCGAAATTGAGAAATATTTACTAAATAATAAAAAAAAATTAAATTATTCATTTAATATTTTGAGATTTGCAACTGCATTTGGATCTTCATCAAGAATGAGATTTGATTTAACAATAAATCAGTTTGTTAATTATATTTATTTTAATAAACTTGTAGAAGTATACGACCCAGATACTTGGAGACCTTATTGTCATGTAAAAGATTTTGCTAGGGCGATACATAAAGTGATATTGAAAGCAAAAGAAATTAATTATGAAGTGTTTAATATAGGAAGTAATGCAAACAATTTTTCAAAAATAAGCATAGTCAAACTTATAATCAAACAAATGAAAAAGGGAAAATATATAATTTTGAAATATAGTAAGGATAAAAGAAATTACATTGTTGATTTTTCAAAAATAAAAAAAAAATTGAATTTTAGTCCAAAATATTCTGTTAATTATGGAATTAAAGAAATCATGATTTTTTTAAAAAAAAATAAACTAAAATATTTAGAAACACAAAAATTAGGCAATTACATTATTAATGAAAAAAAATTTGATATCTAAAAAAATACTTAAAAGTATACAGACTACAATTGGTAGTAAAAACATTAATTATTTTCTCCATGAACCAAACTTAAATAAAAATGATAACAAAATGGTTAATAAGTGTATAAACTCAAAATTTGTTTCTACAGTTGGAAAGTTTTCAGATCTTTTTTCAAAAGAGCTAAAAAAATTTACAAAAGCTAGGTATGTCCTTTGTTTAAATAATGGTACTTCAGCTCTCCATCTAGCAATTAAAGTATTAGGTGTAAAAAAAAACGAAGAAATTTTACTTCCGTCGCTTACCTTTGTTGCCACAGGTAATGCTATTTTATATAATAATGCAATTCCACATTTTATTGAAGTTGACAATAATTTATTGATTGATTTAAACAAGCTTGAAAACTATTTAAATAAAAATACCTTTTTAAAAAATGGAAAGTGTTTTAATAAAAATTCCCTACGTGTAATTAAAGCAATAATTCCACTGCATATTTTTGGCCATATTTGTAACATGACTAAATTAAAAAAAATTGCAAAAAAATTTAAACTATTAATTGTAGAGGATGCTGCCGAAGCTCTTGGAAGTTATTATAAAGGTAAACACGCTGGAACATTTGGAAAAGTAGGGATTTTAAGTTTCAATGGAAATAAAATTATAACTACTGGCATGGGTGGAGCTTTACTTACAGACGACAAAAAAATTTACAATAGAGCCAATTACTTAGCTGCACAGGCCAAGCAGAAATCAAAATGGGAATACATATACAATGAAATAGGATATAATTACAAATTAGCAAGTATAAACGCAGCACTTGGACTATCTCAATTGAATAGAATATTAAAATTAATAAATTCTAAAAGAGATTTATATAAAAAATATTTAAACTCGTTCAAAAATATAAAAGAAGTACGAGTATTAAATGAGCCAAAAAATTGTAAGTCAAATTACTGGCTTAATACTATAATATTAAGCAAAGAAATATCATCTTACCAAAAACAAATTATCAAACTATGTTACAAAAAAAATATTTTTATTAGGCCTATTTGGAAACCATTGCATCAGTTAAATCACTTTAAAAATTTTCCAAAAATGGAAATGAAATTAACAAATCAAATGGCAAAAAGTGTTATTAATTTACCAAGCAGTTCATTTATAAAATAATGTCAAAAATTAAAAAAAGAATTTTATTTTTAGGAAAAGATAAAGATATTTTTTCAAAAAAATTCATTACAATATTAAAAAAAAAATTTTATCAGGTAGATATTTACTTAAGTAAAAATTTTAATGATAAGCCAAGAAAAAAATTGTTAAGATGGAAAGGAGATATTATTATAAGTTTCAGAAATCATTATTTATTAAATTCAAGAATGATAAAAAGTGCAAAAATATGCGCAATTAATTTCCATCCTGGACCACCAGAATATAGAGGAATTGGTTGCATAAATTTTGCACTATTAAAAAATGAAAAGAAATATGGAGCCACAGTTCATCTTATAGAAAAAAAAGTTGATAATGGAAAAATTTTAGATGTTAGTTATTTAAAAATTAAAAAAAATCAAAATATTGATCAAATTTTGAGAAATACTTATATAGCTCAAATTTCTCAATTAAAAAAAATATTAAAAAAATTAATTTATTATAAATTTGAAGTAAAAAAATTATTTATTAAAAAAAAATGGTCTAAAAAATTATATTTAAGAAAAAATCTTGAAAAACTTTATAATATCAAACCAAATCTTGGTAAAAAAAAATTTTTTTCTATTTTAAGAGCAACAAATACAAAAAATTTTAAGCCATTTATTTATTTGCACGGCTGTAAATTCAAATTAGTTAATGAAGAATAAAATTTTTATAATTGCTGAAGCAGGTGTAAATCACAATGGTAAACTTAGTATGGCTTATAAATTAATTGATAAAGCCGCCAAATCTAAAGTTGATGCAATAAAATTTCAAACTTTTACAGCAGATAATTTGGTGACCAAATCTGCACCATTAGCAAAATATCAAAAAAAAAATATAAAAATTAAGAGTCAATATGAACTTTTAAAGAAATTAGAATTTACAAAATATATGCATTTAAAATGTATAAATAGATGCAAATTAAAAAATATAAAATTCATTTCGTCTCCTTTTGACATATCTGACATCCTTTTTTTAAAAAAATTAAAACTAGATATTTTTAAAATACCTTCTGGAGAAATTACTAATTTCCCTTACTTAAAATTTTTAGCCAAACTAAAAAAAAAAATTATATTGTCTACAGGAATGTGTACTACGAACGAAATTTCTAATGCTATAAATATTTTTTTTAAATATGGTGTAAAAAAAAAGGATATAACCTTGTTGCACTGTAACTCGTCTTATCCAACTCCATATGAAGATGTAAATTTAAAGTCTATGCTATTTTTAAAAAAAAAATTTAATTTAAAAATAGGACTTTCAGATCATAGTTTAGGAATCGAGGTACCTATTGCTGCCGCTGCTTTGGGGGCAAAAGTTATAGAAAAACATTTTACTTTGAATAGAAATCTTATAGGGCCAGATCATAAATCTAGTATAGAGCCCAAAGAACTTTCAGAAATGGTTAAATCAATTAGAAAAATTGAATTAGCTTTAGGAAAAGAGCAAAAAAAAATCACAAAAAGTGAAATGAAAAATATAAAGATAGTAAGAAAATCTATAGTTGCAAAAAAATTTATAGCATCTGGTGAATTATTTACTTTAGATAATATAGCCTTTAAAAGGCCAGGTTTTGGCGTTTCTCCAATGTATGTAAATAGATATGTTGGAAAAAAAGCCAAAAAAAACTTTAAAAAAGATAGTTTCATAAAATGAAAAAGAAAAAGATTTGTATAGTTACTTCCTCAAGAGCTGAATTTTATTTATTGAAAAATTTAATTGTCTCAATCAAAAAAAATTCAAATTTTAAATTAAATTTGATTGTTACCGGATCTCATATTTCAAAAAAATTTGGTAATACTGTATTGGATATAAATAAAAATAATTTAAAAATAAATTCCATTATAAACGTTAATTTAAATAGTGATAATAGATTTAATTTAACACAAGTAATGGCTGATACTTTAAAACAGTGTTCAAAAATTCTTTCTAGAAAAAAACCAGATTTAATAATTTTGACTGGAGATAGGTACGAAATGCTAGTATTTGCAATGGCTAGTTTAATGTTATCTATTCCTATTGCACATATACATGGAGGTGAAGTTACTAGAGGTGCAATGGATGATTGTATTAGGCACGCAATTACAAAAATGTCTCATCTTCATTTTGTTTCTAGCACTGTTTATAAAGAAAGAGTTAAACAGCTTGGCGAACATCCATCAACAATATACAATGTTGGATCTTTAGGAATAGATAATCTAAGCAGAATAGCAATAGCTAATAGAGAAAATTTACAAAAATTTTTGAAACTTAAACTTAAAAAAAAAAATTTTTTAATAACATTTCATCCTGAAACACTTAAACCAGGAAAAAATAAGAAATATATAAGTATTTTAATTAAATCTTTATCAAAATTTAAAGAAGCAAGAATATTATTCACGATGCCAAATGCTGATCCAGAATACAATATAATATTTAAAGAAATAAAAAAATTTTGTAAAAAAAATACAAATGTTAATTTATTTAAAAATTTAGGAGACAAGTATTTTAAAACATGTGTACACTTTTTTGATTGTTTAATTGGAAACTCTTCTTCAGGTATAATAGAGTTACCTTATTTAAAGAAACCAACTATAAATATTGGAGATAGACAAAGTGGAAGATTGATGAGTAAAAGTATTTTAAATACGAAAATTAATAAAAGAGATATTTTAAAAGCAATTAAAAAGATAGATTCTAAAAAATTTAAATTAAAATTAAAAAATGTTAAATCTTTATATGGAGGACCTGGAGCTGTTAAAAAAATAACATCTATTTTAATAAAAACTAACTTTGAAAAGTTAATTAGTAATAAAAAATTTTACGATATAAATTATAAGTTATGAAAAACTGGAAAAAAACTATTATCAAACACGATAAAAATTTAAAAGATGCGATTATTAATTTAAATTCTAGTGCTTTAAAAATTTGTATAGTTGTTAATAATTTTAAAAATTTTGTGGGAACTATTACTGACGGGGATATTCGAAGAAGTCTAATTAATGGAGTCAAACTTACGGATTCAATCAAAAAGGTCGTAAATACAAATTCTTTAAAAGTACCAGGAGGACTTGGAAATAATGATATTATTGAAATAATGAAAACTAATAGAATTCAACATCTACCTGAGGTTAATAAAAATAACAAAGTCATCAATCTTCATTCAATTGAAGATTTTATTAATCCTATAAATAAAAATAATCAATTTATAATAATGGCTGGAGGAAAAGGCACAAGATTATTACCTTTAACAAAAAAAATTCCAAAACCAATGTTAAAAATTGCTGGAAAACCAATGATTGAGCACTTAATTCTTAAAGCACGAGATCAAGGTTTTATAAACTTTGTTATAAGTGTAAATTATCTAAAAGAAAAAATTAAAAAGCATTTTGGAAATGGTAAAAAAATAGGAGTAAATATTCAGTATATTGAAGAAAAAAAACCTCTAGGCACTGCTGGAGCCCTAAGTATTTTTAAAACTAATAATAAAAGTCCTTCAATAATAGCTAATTCAGATTTATTAACAAAAATAAATTTCAACGAAGTGCTTGAATATCATATAAAAAATAATGCTGATGCTACTATGGCTGTAGGCATTCATGAGATTACAAATCCCTATGGAGTTATAAAACTTATTGATAATGTTATTTCTGAGTTTAATGAAAAACCTACAATTAAAAATTATATAAATGCAGGTATTTATATTTTAAATAATTCAATGCTTAAATTTTTAAAAAAGAATCAAAATATAAGTATGATTGAATTTTTTAAGATTTTAAAATCAAATAAAAAAAAAATTATAGCTTATCCTCTACATGAACCTTGGATAGATTTGGGTGATTTTAAAAATTTTACGAATAGCAAGTCTTTAATTCACTTTAATAAGATTAGATAAATTCTCAATGATTAAAAATAGTAATTTTGGATTAATGTTTCATCATTTTCATAATAACGGTAACAAACCAAGTTTTCAAGGTTCAATTACTCCACAGATTTTTAAAAAAATTATTCTTCAAATAGGAGTAAAAAATATTATTAATCCTTATGATTTTATAAACGGCATAGTCAACGGTAATTTAAAACCTGGCCAAGTATGTTTAACTTTTGATGATGCATTATTTTCCCAATACAAATATGCACTACCAATAATGGATAACTATAAATTAAAATCTTTTTGGTTTATATACACTTCAGTTTTTGAAAAAAAAAGCAATAACTTTGAAGTTTATAAATATTTTTATAATAATTACTATAATAGTTTTAATGAATTTTTTAATAACTTTAAAAAAAAAGTTAAAGATATATTTCCATTAAAAAAAATTTTTTTTGATAAACATTATTTTAAACATTTTAAGATTTATAGTAAATCCGAAAGAGAATATAGATTTATACGTGATAAAATATTAAGTGATTATGAATTTAATGAAATATTAAATTCAATGATAAAAGATAAAAAAGTAAATTTAGATTATGTTAAAAAAAAACTATATTTAAATTCTAAACATGTAAAAAAATTATTTAAAGAAGGACATGCCATAGGACTTCATTCGCATAATCACCCAACCAGTTTTGAAGATTTGACTTTACAAGATCAGAAAAAAGAATATACAAAGTGTCACAGAATGATAAAAAAAATAACTAACTCTCCACCAATTTCTATGTCTCATCCCTGTAATTCTTACAATAAAACTACCTTAAAAATTTTAAAAAAAATGAAAATAAAGATTGGCTTTAGAGCTGATAATTCTATTCAAACTTTTTCCAAACTTGAATTGCCAAGAATTGATTGTAAAGATTTATTATGAGATTAAATAGTCATAACGAGTGGGACAAATTAAAAGAAATAATTGTTGGTACTGCAAAAAAAACTACTACAGTTTTATCATGGAAGAAAAATCAAAAACTCGATAATAAACAAATTGTTGAAGCAAGAAAATTAGCAAATGATGCATATCCTAAATGGTTTTTAGATGAAATAGAAGAAGATTTAAATAATTTGTCTAAGACAATAGAAAATTTTGGAGCAAAAGTTTTGCGCCCTTCAGTTTATGATTTACAAGAAATCTATTCGAGCCCTGATTGGTATTCGAACAGTAACAACATCTATAATACAAGAGACCTAAATCTAGTTGTGGGAAACCACTTGATAGAGTCTCCATCTTATTTAAGATCAAGATATTTTGAAAGTTCTGGATTATACGATATTTGGTATGATAATTATTTTGACGATGGCTTCATTTGGATTGCAGCACCCAAACCATTGCTGAAAGAGGATGTTTTACTTCCATATTATGAAAAAGGTAAAGAAAAATTAACTTCAGAGGATTTAAAATATAAGGAGTTAACTAAGGGAAGATTAGAAATACTTCATAAGCTTTCAGAAAAAGAAATTCTTTTTGAAGCCGCAAATACATTAAGAATGGGAAAAGATTTACTTTATCTTGTATCTTCTTCAGGTAATGAAAAAGGGGCAAAATGGTTACAAAGTGTTCTAGGAAGTAATTACAAAGTCCATATTACAAGAGATATATATAGGTCAAGTCATATAGACTCTACACTAATGTGTTTAAGACCTGGTTTAGTATTAATAAATAGTGCTAGAGTTAATAGTGAAAATTGTCCTGAAATTTTTAAAAAATGGGACAAGATATGGTTTGAAAATGTTGCACCAACCTCTGAAGAGGAATTAGACTTTCAAAAAAATGTTAGAGATCCCGTTCATAAAAAACTGAATGACCTTGGATTTAATAATAATCTTTCGGATATGTCTTCTCCATGGGTGGGAATGAATATTTTATCTTTAGACCAAAACACTGTTATTGCAGATGAGAGACAAATAAATTTAATTAAAGAGCTTGAAAAGTATTCTATAAATGTAATTAAAGTTAAAATGAGACATATGTATACTCAGGGTGGTGGCATACACTGTGCGACCCTAGACACAGTAAGAGATAGTAAATTGGAAAGTTATTTTGAATAAAAAAAAAATCGAAAAATCTGTACTTAAAACATTTCAAACTGAAATTCCTTCTATATATTTTTCAGATAAGTCATTTGCTTTTTATAAAAGATTTGAAAAAAATTTTGAATACACTTATAGAAATTTATTAAATTTTCCAAAAGAAATGTTTTTAAATAAAAAAATTTTAGATTTTGGAGGAGGTACTGGAGAAAATTCAGTTTTTTTTTTAAAATGGGGTGCAAAAATTACCCACGTTGAATTTAATACAAAAGCTATAAAAATAGCTAAAGAAGTTTTTAAAAAACATGGAGTAAATAAAAATTATAAATTTGTAAATAAATCACTATTTGATTTTAATACAAAAGAAAAATTCGATATTGTTCATTCAAGGGGAGTTTTGGCTCATACTTATGATAAGCAACTGGGCTTTAAAAAAATGGCAAATTTTTTGAAACCTGGAGGATACCTTATCTATGGAGATCCAGATAAATCTGGCAGCTTTCAAAATATGTTGCAGAGGCACATAGTATACAGTTTGTCGAAAAACGAAGAAGAGCAAGTAAAAATATGCAAACAATTATTTTATGAAGATATATTAAGATCTAAAAAATACTCTTATAGAAGTGTAGATAGAATTATTTATGATAGGTGGATTATCCAGCAGCAAGACAATCCCTCGATAAGTGAAGTATTAAATTGGTTTAAAAACAATAATATTACTTTTTATTCATCTTATCCTAGAATAATATTTCCTTTTACTAGTGACTCTATTCATCATGATAAAAAATTTAATTATAATATTCTTGGAAATTTATCAGTTTTAACAGAGCAAATTTGGATGAAAAAAAATTTTCATGATAACTATGAATATTCTAAAATGCTCGGTCCAACAAAAAAAATAAATCAAATTCACAAAAAATTATCAAAAATAATTTCAAATATTTCTCCAAGGAAAAAAATTAATGAGAAAAATTTATCAAATGTTATTGCTTATTATTTAAAAGATTTAAAAAATTTAAATTTAAATAAGTGTTTTTTAGAAGAAAATATTAATTTTTTCTTAGAAGTGCAAAAGTTGCTTAAAATTTTAAAAAAAAAAAATATAACAGAGATTAGAAGTTTTATAAAAAAAAATAAAATAATATTTAAAGGTTTTGCTGGAGTTAGACACGTAGACTATATTGGAGTTAAAAATGAAAATTAAAAGAACACATGATGATTTTTACTTAAACGAAAATAAAGAAAAAAAACCCAAGGATTATTTTTATTTTATACTTAGTCTTCTTGAAAAAGATTTTAGGTTATCTAAACAAAATTCTACAAAGTTAAAAAAAATAAGCGTAGTTGATATAGGGTGTGCTACGGGAGACTTTGCACATTTTTTATTAAAGAAATATCCAAAATTAGATTATTTAGGTCTAGATACTAATCAAAAATTAATAGAAAAGGCTAAAAAAGATTTACATGGCTATAAATTTCAAAAAGGCGATGTGATAAAATTAGATAAAACAAAAAAACAATTTGACATAGTTTGTTTGTTAGCCGTTCATAGCATCTGGGATGAATTCGAAATATGGTTAAATAATATTGTTAATTTAACTAAAACAGGAGGAAGAGCATATATATTTGGATTATTCAATCCTGAAAAACTTGACGTATTAGTTAAAATAAGAAAATCGAATAAAAACTTTAAAAATAATCATTGGGAGAGCGGGTGGAATATGTGGTCAATTAATACAATTTCTCAATACTTAGATAAGAAAAAAATTAATTTTAAATTTCATAGGTGGGATATATCAAAAAATTTGCCAAAAAAAAAGGATCCACTAAGATCTTATACTCAAAAACTTAGCAACAAAAAGTATCAATTAATTACAGGAGCTCAAATAATTTATAATTTGCACGCATTGGTAATTGAAGGTAAAAAAAAATAAAATTTTCTCTCAGTACCATACTTTTTCAAAAGAACTATATTAGGTTAAAATAACTTACATAAAATAAGTTTATACTAAGAAATTATATGAAAAAAAAATATCTTGCATTGGTTCTAGCAAGAAAAAATTCTCTTCGCTTAAAAAATAAAAATATTTTAAAGCTTGGAAAATTTCCTTTAGTTATTCATTCTTTTAAGCAAATAGTAAAAGCAAAATCACTTTTTGTTGATGTTTTAGTTTCTTCAGATAGTTTAAAAATTAAAAAGTACACGCTACGATATGGATTTAAATACTTAAAAAGACCAAAAAATTTATCAACAAAAAATTCTACATCAGAAAGCGCAGCCATCCATGCAGCTAACTATTATAAGAAAAACTTTGGTAATTTAGACTATATAGTACTGTTTCAGCCTACTTCTCCATTTAGAACCAAAAAAACAATCATGAGAGCAGTAAATTTATCTAGAAATTATCCAACTAAACAAATTGTTAGTGTAAATAAATTAATCAAAAAAAAAATCCCTAATGGTTTAATTTATATAACTCCGTTAAAAAAACTTTTAAAATATAAAACATTTTCTTACCAAAACTTTATTCCTTTAAATATTTTATCAAAAAAAGAGTCTTTGGACATAGATACAATTGAAGATTTCAAATTAGCACAAAAGTATGTTTAAAAAGAGTTTAAAATTAATAAAGCTAACTACACTAGTAAAGCTAAAGTTGAATTATCCAAAAAAAAATAAAATAGCCTATTATAATTATAATAATCTAAATTTATTAAAAACTTATATTAATGAAAAAATTGTTATTTTAGATCCTCTAAAAGAAGTATATTTTTTTGTTCTTATTAAATCTTTTATTAAATACCCATTTCAAAATGTTATGATTAGTTATATGAGAACTTTTTTAGAAGAAGTAAATCCTAAATATTTTTTTACATTCATAGATAATGATTTTAAATTTTACTCTCTAAAGAAGTACTTTAAAGATATACTATTTATTTCAATTCAAAATGGCCAACGCGGGGGAATAGTAGAAAAAAAAAA